>Ga0209187_1000930_pt1 | contig 40291 bp, 21 predicted proteins | sample BantaG_FD_187430 | JGI IMG/M metagenome (GOLD analysis project Ga0209187, IMG submission 187430) | Marine algal microbial communities from Bantry Bay, Ireland - BantryBay_4 metaG (SPAdes) (version 2) | ecosystem: Host-associated > Algae > Red algae > Unclassified | place: Bantry Bay, Ireland...
TACGTGATAGGTTTGTTTGGATCATGGGGTAGTTCTTTTCCTTTGTGATTATTTGAAAAGACTACTCTGTGGTCCGTCTATTTCTCAATGATTAAGACGGCCTTTCGGGAATAGGCCCGTATCGGAAATCATCTGTGGGGGTGGACTACCCCAAGCTAACCACAAGCCATGCCAAGTTTTGCTGAGGAACTCAAATCCCGCTGAAAACGATGAATAATAAGCACGAAGACCTTAACAGCTCCTGTTGACAGTACATTTTGCACTCAGGGCTGAGAAAGCCATTGCGACATTGAGAAAGTAAATCTTTAAAAAACGACGGTTTATTCCAAATTTACATGCTGGACCAGGCTGAGAGCAGAGCGCAGTCAATGGCAGCCTAAACTATTAGCGCGAGCGAATGGAATCGAGCCGAGTGACCAAGGGTTCATCCCGCTTGGTGACGAGATTGAAGACAGTACCGGTTCGTCCTGCCCTGGCGGTACGCCCTGCTCGATGAAGGTAGTTGTCCATTTCTTTCGGGAGGTGGTAATTGATCACGCGGTCAACATGTTCGACATCGAGCCCTCGAGCCGCCATATCGGTGCAGATTAGCATACGGAGCCGACCATCTCGGAAGCGTTGCAGATTGGCGCGGCGTTCCTTCTTATCCATGTCTCCACGGTAAATTGAGGCGGAATAACCGTGTTGGAAAAGTTCGTCCGCCAAGGTATCGCATTGGGCTCGGGTATTGGCAAAAATAAGCGTGCCGCCTTCCACTTCTTCTTTCAAAATTTCTTCGAGCACGGGGAATCGCTTTCCATCTGGCACATCGATATTTTTGGTCGAGAGGGTAGAGACCACGCGGTGGCGACCGCTGCTTTCGATAATTTGGGCATCGCTGAAGATGCTTTTTATCAAGGATTGGACCTCGTTGGACATCGTGGCGGAGAAGAGAGCACGTTGGCTGTCTCCGGGGGTCGCTTTTACGATTCGCATCAGTGAAGGGAGGAATCCATGATCCAATAATAGGTCAGCTTCGTCGATAACGAGGAAGCGAACATCGGTGAGACTAAGGATTTTCAGGTCCATGAGCTGCTCCATACGCCCAGGGGTGGCGAGAAGGATTTCGAAGGGCGCGGCCACGTTTTTGCGGGCGATCACCTTGGTTTTACCGCCGAGAACGGAGCGAACTCGGAGGCGTGTTTCATGGGTAAAATCTTTGAATACCTTGGCAACTTGTTCGCCTAAGTCGCTGGAAGGGACGATGACCACCGCGCGAGGGCGACCGGGCTCGCTCACGGAATCACCATCTAGTTCGAGCTGTTTAATCGCGTTTAAGACCGGTAGGGAAAAGGTAAGGGTCTTGCCGCTGCCTGTTTCGGCAATGCCGACGAGGGATTCCCCCTTCAGAAGTTTTGGCAATGCTTTGGCTTGAATTTCAGTTGGCCGGTCGAAACCCAGTTTTTCTAAGGTCGCTTTGATGGTGGGGATCATCCGGTACTCTTTAAATGAAGACATAGAGCAACCCATACAGGGGTTGGGCTAAAAGGCATCCCTAAACGTACACAGAGATTTACCACCTTCCCAAACGAGACGTTCGGTCACGTACCAGTCAATATTGACACTTCAAAACTGCGAATTTTCAATTATTGGAAACATAAGTCACTTTCAGGCCAACAAAACCTAGTATTTTGGCGAAATAGCAGGGTATTTCGGCCATAATCGTTAGATGGCACGTTTCATGCTCTAAGAGAGATAGAATTATTAGGTATAACAACAATGAAACACACAACAACATATTCGGGGCTTATCGCGCTTCTTACCATTCTGTTTTCCATCCTGTTCTCCATCATGCCGGCCTCTGCCCGGAATTATGGTGACACCCTGCTTCATTCAGATGCGAGTTTGACGCTGCGTACAGCAGGTCAGAACAAGCTAGAAGCGCGCATTCCGTCAGGAACGGTCCGCTTTGAAGCGGGTCGCTTGGCCTTTAAGCTCGAGAATGGAGATCGCTTTGCCTATACTTTCGGCTCTAAAACCCTGCCCGAGACAGTAGCGGATGGTGCTGAAGTTTGGTACCATTCGGTTTACCCACAGGTAGATCTCCGTTGCTATATAAAGGTGGACGGTAAATTTGGCTATGACTGGATTGTCCATCCCGGTGGAGATCCACAACAGATTGCCATGACGGTCGAAGCGGGTTCGGTTTCGCTTTCCGGTGGCTTACTTGAGCTCGGCTTGGCTGCGTCTCAAGTTCAGGCTTCAGCTCCGTATAGCTATCAAGGTGCGAACCAAATGGTCAAGAGTCAGTACGTGGTGAACGGCAAGACGGTTGGATTTGACGTTTTAGCTTATGACGCGAGCAAGACCTTGATCATTGACCCAACCGCAGTAGAGAATCTGACCTGTATTGGCGGAGACATCAACTCACTGGTCGACGTTGATGTAAAAGCTTCTGGCGTTTATTTTGCAGGTTTTACCGACAACAACAGCTTTTCCCTGCCCGTTTCTCCAGGAGCCCTGTTTCCTTCAGGCTTCCCGCTCTCGAGTTACTACATTGGTGCGGTTGACCCCGACTTGGGCACGAGCATCTTGGGAACCTACTTCCCGATTCCAGTAACCGATGTCGAAGCGACTTCCGACGGCTCTGTCTTTTTTGCCGCAACTTCCGGCTCGTCTGGTCAAACCGCACCTACGACAACAAATCACGGATTCTATGCTGGAAGCACACAAACACCCTATATCGGAAAATTGAAGGCGGACGGTACAGCCCTAGATTTCGGAACCTACCTCGGTGGCAACAGCTTTGTTTCAATCACTGACGTCGAAGTTCATGACGATCATTTTTATGTGCTGGGCACTGAATTGGGGAATGCCTCCAATGTATTTCCGATCACAGCAGGGGCCTTCCAAGAAACAAATCTTAATGCCAATGCGCGCCAGAGCTTTTTGATGGTCTTCAATTGTGATGGTGATGTGATATACGGCACCTACCTTAGTAGTGCAAACGGGGATGTGTCGGCTTCTGCTCTCACGATCGCCGCAGACGGATCCATTTTTATCACCGGTTCAGGGAGGATTAACAACCAAGATGTCACCCATCCGACCTTTTCATCGGGCAACGGATTTATCATGGAGTTGAACCCACTGACTTCGCTTGGAGCTGGCGCGGCTGACTTAGTGTATCTGACAAAAGCTCCAGCCAGAAACGGAGATATCGAAGTTTTTGGAGACCAGATTTACATCATGACCGTTCCTAAATCACGGGCCAATGTCATTAACAATGTGGGACAGCCAATTGTGGGCACTCCACTTGAAGCAAGTGGCAATGGCAATTATATGGCCTGTATTGATCGGAATTCCTACGAGATCAACGCATCAACCTATATCCCTGGTTTTGGAGGCAGGTTTTCTTCCACAACCGGCAGCGGAGGCGGGCTTGCCCAGGCAATCGGCACCACTACTGTTATCGATTTTGAAATCGATAAATGCGGGCGCATAATTCTTTTCGCGGGTGCATCGGATGACGACGCGATCATCACTCCTGATGGTGCCTTTACCAGCACGCAAAATAGTGACCTCTATGTCGCGCTTTTGGATAGTAGCCTTTCCACCGTCATTGCATCCTCTTACTTAGGGTCTTCCTATTTTGACGTCCCAGTCGGCATGGAACTTGCTGCCGACGGGAGCTCTTTCTATGTTGCTGGAACTGCCTTATCTGCACCAGTTTGGACTGCTGTTGGCCCTACAGGCCAAACGGCGCTGAACAATCCAATAAATGTCAACCTCCCTTCCACGCCTGGTAGTCTGAATGACTGCCTGAGTTTTATCGGTCACGATGCCAACACCCCCTTCTTGGGCGAGTTTACCTTACCGCCACCAGTGGAAAAACCATTTGTCTGCCAAGGCAGCCCAACCGTGTTAGATGTTGTCTCTGAATGCCTCGCAGCAAACGCAGCCTCAGTCTCATGGATCCCGTACAATACAACCGGCACCTTGACTGCGCCTGACAGCATCAGCAACGACGACAGCTTGACCCCGACCGTTAGCCTTTCGGCTGACACAACCTTCCTCCTCATCATCGAAGACGAAGGCGGCAACACCCTCTTTTCAGAACAGATCACCGTATGCGTTGTACCCAATGCAAGCGGTATCGCAGGACCTGACAAATACATTTGTATTTCAAACTGCACCGTCATCGGTAGCGCAGGCTATGCTGACCTCAGTTACACCTGGAGCCCAAGTACGGGCCTGTCAGACCCCACCTCAGCCACTCCGTTGGCATGCCCTGAAGTCTCTACCACCTACACCTTGAGCTACATCGACTGCGATGGGATTCAGCAAGTTGATTCCGTCTATATCGGGGTCGACGTTGATCCAAATGAGATCCCAGACTTCACTGGCGAAGACCAATACGTTTGCGTAGGCGACGATGCGACCCTCGGCGCGTACATTGAAGGAAGCTTTGCCTACGACTGGTCACCAGCGGATGATTTGGACAACCCATTCTCCGCAAATCCGGTGGTGCTCGACGTACAGGGCGACCAACTTTACACCGTGGTGATTCGCAACTTGTGCAACGGACTTTCCGCAACAGGAACCGTCAATGTCGGACTCAATCCAGATGTTGCTAATGCCGGGCCAGATATCCCAACCTGCCCCGATGAGCCATTGATCATCGGAAACCCAAGCAACGCAAACCTCCTTGCCTATACTTGGACCTTTGTTGACCCAGCCACTCCGGGTACGATTGTAAATCCCAACAGCTCGAACCCAGAGCTTACCTTCACGGTAGCTGGTCGCTACGAAGTGCAGCTCGAAGCGGTATCAGCCTGCGGTGTCTCAACCGACACCATGGACGTCGTCGTCTTCGCCGATCCAATCGCCAATGCCGGACCAGATCGCTTTGTTTGCGTCGACTGGCCAGAAGCGCCAGGCACCCGCCTTCCCGCAGAAATCGGCACCCCTGGCGTCCCGAATGCCAGCTACAGCTGGAGCCCAACCGACTACCTTGAAAGCGCAACCAATGCGGAGACCTTGGTTAACCTTCCTCTTAGTATTACTGAGCCGATCACCTACACCCTAACTATTACGAACTTCTGCGATATCACCGAAGTAACAACCGATACCGTCACGATTTTCCCTCCCACAAACTGCCCCATGGTCGATGCCTATGACGCCGACTGGTGGGCGCTCTACGACCTCAACTGTGACCCCTTGCTCGAAGGCGCAGACGATAATATTCTTCCTAAACTTTGTTATGACGGCCGCAAGTGGCTCGGCATGGAGCCGCGTCCAGACACCGTTTACTGGTGGGAGCCAACCGACTACCTCGAGCCATACACCCCTTGGGGACTAACCAACATTAACCAGTCCGTGGTCTATACCCGCGCGCCAGTCGAAATGACCTACACCCTCTACGGTCAGGACATTTGCTCGGGATTAATTTGCTCAAACCAAGTCACCGTCATTCCACAGTGCGGCCCTGGCGGCGGTGAAGGAGGTGGCAACCCTCCCCCTCCTCCACCTCCTCCGCCATGCGAAGCGGGTGAAGACATCGTAATTGTATGCGACGAAGACACCATTCAACTCGGTGAGCCTGGCGACGAAACGCTTTATACCTACACCTGGTTCCCAACCAATGACTTGAGTGATGCAAATGTCGCCCAACCCATGCTCATTACACCACAAATCGGTCGCACGTACACCCTCACCGTTGTCGGGCCGCTGGACGGACCTCAAGAACAGTGGCGCGATTGCGTCGACCAAATTGAAGTGGTGGTAAGACCTTCCCCCATCGCAAACGCAGGTATACCAGCCGAAAGCAGCTGCGCCGGCGGTGTCATCGACTATGTCCTTGGACCTGCAGATCCATCCATCTACGCCAATCCAAACTGGGTATACAGCTGGAGCCCTGCGACGGGATTGAATAGCACCAACATCTTAAACCCGACCATCATTGGGCCAGACGTCGCCTCTCAGTACTCGCTCACAGTCACAGATCCAGAAGCAGGTTGCAGCACCACAGCCCAAATCGAATTTGCTTTCGCACCCAGCTTTGAAATCGATCCCGTCGGTGGCACTGCTTGCAAAGGCGTACCGCTTCAAATCGGCCAGCCGCCACTCGATGATGGCTCCACCTACGTTTATGCGTGGACCCCAAGCACCGGGCTTGATGACGCGACTTCATCGCAACCGATTGCCACACCAAATCGCACCACGGTCTACACCTTCAGCGCGACCCGCGACCAAGGCACCGACACAGAATGCGAACTCGTCGCAGCTGTAACAGTTGAAGTGGTTCAAGCGGTTTCACCAAATGTTGGCTCTGATATTGAAGCCACCTGTGCGGGCGAAGCGGTCACCATTGGCGCCAACGAAGCCAACACCAACGCGACCTTTAGCTGGGCGGCTGAAATCCCTGCCTACGACAGCGCTTTGTTAAATCCGAACGATCCGACCACGGGCATCGACTTGTCGGTCATTCCAGCAGGCAGCAACGCGACCTTCTGGCTCACGATTACCACCATTGAAAATGGCTGTGTAAGCTCAGGATCAGTCGAAGTTGCCCGAGCCCCTGAAGATGCACCAACCATCACCACCACGCAAAGCGACTACAATGGCTGCGCAGATTCCACGGTCCTCTTTTCGGGTATCACGATCACCCCATCCGATGATCAAGCCACCATCACGTGGACGAGTGTCCAGGATCCAAACCTCGACTTCCTAAATCCTGACGACTCCCTAACCCCGTCCGTCATCGTACAAGACGTCCCATTGACCTACACCTTGACGGTTGAGAACGAATGCGGAGGCCTAACCACGAACCTCGACTTTACCGTAGTTGAAGTTACCCCACCTACCCTGCAGCCGATTCCAGATGTCACCGCCTGCGCTGACCAATGCCAGAGCCTCTCGGTTACCGCGAACGGTCTAGCCCCATTCACCTATCAGTGGAGCCCAATCACTGCGATCAACACCGACGCATGCGGTGGTGGAAGCGCGAACTCCGACACGGTGAACATCCAAGTCAGCGAAGACACCGTCATCAACCTCACGGTTTCCGATGTAAACGGCTGCCGTGTTTCGACCTCGATTCTTGTCACCGTTTCCGCACCTGCTCCAGACCTCGGCCAAGACCTCATTGTTTGTGCGAACGAGCCGACAGTTATCGGCATGCCGAATGACCCCGCATTCACCTACACCTGGAGTGTCATCTCGGGCGAAGTTGCTTCGCTCACCGTCTTCAACACCTCCGAAGTAACCGTCAACCCAAGCATCGACACAACCTATCAACTGATCATGGACGATCCAAACGACAGCTGCCCCGGCGCGACCGACACGGTCAGCTTGGTCATCAGCGCGGAAGTTCCGGTTCAACTGCCGGCCACCAACATTGTCATCTGCCCTGAAGTTTGCACCAACATTGGCTGGAAGCTTCCTGAAGGTTTCGAGTACACCTGGAGCCCACCGCTCTACCTCGACAATCCAGGCTCGGAAAACCCACTCTTCTGTCCAGACGGAAACGACGACTTCACCGCAAGCTACAACCTCATTGTCTTCAACCCATGCAACCCAGACGCCGCTGTCACCAATGTCTTCAGCGTCACAGTCAAAGCGGCCCCAGTTGCCGATGCAGGCACGGACAAAACAGCTTGCGCAGGTGGCTCGGTCACGATCGGTAGCGATGCTGTTCCAGGTTACAGCTACTCTTGGTCGCCTGCGTCTCGCCTCTCGAGCGCTTCGGTAGCGAACCCAACCATTACGGCACCATCCAATCTCACTGCACCTGTCACGTACACCTACACCTTGACCGTCGACGACGGCAACGGCTGCCCTGTGACAGACACGGTAAAAGTCGAGTTCAACCCCGTTCCAAGAGTGAAATTCCCTTCGAATTATCGCACCTGCTACGGCAGCCCAATCCAACTAAATGGCAACATCTCTGGAGTGAACAATTACATCGTGCAATGGTCTCCAACTACCGGACTCGATGACGCTACTTCGGCAAACCCTATCCTCACCCCTGAGCTCGGCACCTCTACCTATACCGTCACGGTGTACGCGGTTGAAGGTGGTTGCCCAGCCGAAGGTATCGTGACTATTCTCGCCGACGAGCCAAGTCTCACGGTGGCGGGCGACAACGTCTGCCTCGATGACAGCTCGCTTCTCACCGCTTTTTCAGTCCCCGGATCAATCATCCAATGGACCGATCCAAACGGAAGCTCAAGCACCGGATCCGAACTCGCCATCAACCCCGTAGCTGGCAACGACTTCGGTACCTACAGCGTGACCGCAACCACACCGGGCGGTTGCATCATCTCTAACTCAGTTGTCCTCTTCAACCAGTGCACCTGCGACCTGGCCGCCACCGTGGTTTCAACCGGCGAATGCGTCTACGCTGACGGAGAAAGCACCTCTTCCATCAACGTCGAGCTTACTTGGGTTGATGCACCTCCTGGTGACTTCATCGACCTCTTCGCACCTCTCGGACAAATCAGCATCAACCCTGCAAGCAATACCTCGCCTATGATCGTTTCGGTTCCTGTTCCAGCGAACAGCAGCGGCTTGTGGATGATCACCAAATTCCGGAGCGCAACCGATTGCGACGACCTCGTCTACTTGGCCTTCCCTGACCCCTGCGCGCCTTGCGACCTCGAACTGATCTCTGCAGTTGCTGCACCTTGCGTATACGTAGGTGATGCCAGCATGAGCACCGTCACTGTCACCGTTGCTTACAGCAATGCGCCAGCGGGTGATACCATCACCGTGATGGTCGACGGCATCTCCGCCACTCTAACCCCAACCAATGTTAGCGGCACCCAGTCCATTGACGTCGCTGTGCCAGCCAACGCATCAACCGCAATCGTTTCTGCCGCCTTTAGCACCATCGCAACCTGCGCGGATAACGGAACCGTAGTTCTTCCTGAAGCCTGCGCGCCTTGCGACCTCAGCTTCGGAATCTTGGATCCAGGCACCTGCATCTTTGACGGCTCAATGAGCATCACAACCGCTTCCGTCGACGTCGCATGGAACAACGCGCCTTCCGGCGAAGACATCATCGTCACCATCGGTTCTTCGGTTGCAACCGTTACCGTCGCCACCGTATCAGGCTCAGCTACCATCACAGCCACCCTCCCTGCCGACGGATCAACCATCGCCCTCAGCGCCAACTTCGCGACCACGGTTGCTTGCAGCGACAGCGCGAATCTTACTCTACCAGAAGCCTGCGATCCGCCACCACCAGCACCTTGCGACCTCGCTTTTGGAACCTTGGATCCAGGCACCTGCATCTTTGACGGCTCTAGCAGCATCACGACCGCATCGGTTGACGTCGCATGGAGCAACGCGCCTTCCGGCGAAGACATCATCGTCACCATCGGTTCTTCGGTTGCAACCGTTACCGTCGCCACCGTATCAGGCTCAGCTACCATCACAGCAACCCTCCCTGCCGACGGATCCACCATCGCCCTCAGCGCCAACTTCGCGACCACGGTTGCGTGCAGCGACAGCGCGAACCTTACTCTGCCAGAAGCTTGCGACCCACCACCGCCTTGCGACCTCGCTTTCGGAACCTTGGATCCAGGCACCTGCATCTTTGACGGCTCTAGCAGCATCACGACCGCATCGGTTGACGTCGCATGGAGCAACGCGCCTTCCGGCGAAGACATCATCGTCACCATTGGTTCTTCGGTTGCTACCGTTACCGTTGCCACCGTTTCGGGCTCAGCCACCATCACAGCGACCCTTCCTGCCGACGGATCCACCATCGCCCTCAGCGCCAACTTCGCGACCACGGTTGCGTGCAGCGACAGCGCGAATATAACCCTACCAGAAGCCTGCGATCCGCCACCACCAGCACCTTGCGACCTCGCTTTTGGAACCCTGAATCCAGGCACCTGCATCTTTGACGGCTCTAGCAGCATCACGACCGCATCGGTTGACGTCGCATGGAGCAACGCGCCTTCCGGCGAAGACATCATCGTCACCATTGGTTCTTCGGTTGCTACCGTTACCGTTGCCACCGTTTCGGGCTCAGCCACCATCACGGCGACCCTTCCTGCCGACGGATCCACCATCGCCCTCAGCGCCAACTTCGCGACCACGGTTGCTTGCAGCGACAGCGCGAATCTCACGCTTCCAGAAGCCTGCGACCCGCCACCGCCACCACCACCTTGCGAGCTACTCTTCACCGACAGCGAAGCAGGCCCTTGCGCCTTCATTGAGGGCTCGAGCGTGAGCACGGTTCAGGTTACCATCGCGTGGAGCAACGCTCCTGCGGGACAAGACATCTTGGTCAGCTTCGGAACAACCACGGTTACCGTGACTCCAAGCAATAGCCAAGGCACACAAACCCTTAGCCAAGTCGTACCTGCTGATGGAAGCACACTTGCTCTTTCAGCCAGCTTCAGTGTCGACGCCACCTGCGCCGACCAAAGCAGCGTGCTTCTCACCGGACCATGCATTGTCCTTCCACCAGAAGAGCCTTGCGATCTCACGATCGACAGTGCGACGGCAGCGCCTTGCCGCTTCGAAGCCGGACAAAGCATCAGCACCGTCACCATTGCCTTCACATGGGAGAATCCACCTGCCGGCGAAGACATCGTGTTCCAACTCGGTTCAAGCAGCGTCAGCTTCACCCCAGCCTCGGTAACCGGAAGCTCAACCGTCACCTTGACCGTGCCTGCAAATGGCGCAATCAACACGGTACAAGGCGCGTTTGAAACCGCGACCTTCTGCGAAGATTCAGCTGACGTCACCTTGCCAGAAGCCTGCGAGCCACCTCCATGCGCTCTCGATCTCGAAAATATCGTCATCGGCGACTGCTTCTATGACAACGACACAAGCATGGCCACCGTCTCTGTCACCATCGCTTGGAGCGACGCAACCATCGGCGACACCATCAACGTGTCTGTAGCCGGAGTTGACGGCAGCTTCGCGGTCACAACCGCAGCCGGATCCGCCGAGTACGCACAGGTCGTCATTGCCGACGGCTCTGACAGCTTCATCAGTGCCACGTTCGCAGGTGATTCAGCTTGTGCAAACGTCGCTCCAATTAGCTTGCCAGCCGCTTGCAAGCCGTTGATCTTTGACCTCGCTCTACTAAAAGCCCTTGCCACCGGCCAAGCCGCTGTGGTTAATCCGGGCGACACCGTGGACTTCACCATCACCGTCTACAACCAAGGTGAAATCCCAGCTACCAATGTCGTTGTCACCGACTACATCCCTGCTGGTTTCACCCTAGCCGACACCGACTGGAGCCTCAACGCTAACGGCGACGCGACCACCACCGTCAACGGTGTGATCCTCCCTGGCGACGACCTCTCGGTCGACATCACCCTAGAAATTGATGCAGACTTCGAAGGCCAAGCCATCAACTACGCGGAAATCACCGACGACAACTCCGCTACCGGCGACGTAGACTCAACTCCAGATGACGAAGATCGCAATACGGAAACCAACGTCGTGAATGACGTCACCGACAACACCGACGGCGACGAAGACGACCATGATCCAGAAGTCATCACCGTTGTCACCGAACCGATCTTCGACCTTGCGCTGCGCAAAGAGCTTGCGGTTGGCCAAGCGCCACTCGTTGCTCCAGGCTCGATCGTCACCTTCACCATCACCGTCTTCAACCAAGGCGAAATCGATGCCCATGAGATCGTCATCACCGAGCACCTCCCAACTGGACTCGTCTTGTTTGATTCCGATTGGACCTCGGTTGATGCGAGCACCGCGACCTACACCATCGCAGGCCCGATCACTCCTGGCTCATCGCAAAGCGTCGACGTCACGGTGCAAGTTGATGCATCCTTCACCGGTGACGCCCTCAACATCGCGGAAATCTCCGACGCCCAAGATGCGGATGGCAACCACCCTGAGGACATTGACTCCAAAGCCGATGGCGACAAAGACAACGACGGTTCTTACACCGACGACGAAATCGACAACCGCAACGGCGACGAAGACGACCACGACCCTGCCCTCCTCCAAGTGGGTATCTTTGACCTCGCGTTGATCAAAATCGTTTCGATCAATCAGCAGACTCCTATTCGCCGTGGCGACCTCGTGACCTACACCATCACCGTCTTCAACCAAGGCACCATTCCTGCCACCGATGTGGTTGTCACCGACTACACCCCGAACGGCATGACCTTGGCAGACAGCGACTGGACAGCTGTAGCTGGCGGCGCGGAGACCACCCTTATCGGCACCATCGCTCCAGGTGGACAACGTTCCGTAGACATCACGCTTCAGGTCAATGCCGATGCAGTCGGCCCGCTCGAAAACGTAGCTGAAATCACCCAAGACAACGGCCCAATCCCGGACGCGGATTCAACCCCTGACTCCAATCCGGACAACGACGGTCCATATACCGACAATGCAATCGACGGCGAAAACGGCGACGAAGATGATCACGACCCTGCGGTCATCGACCTCCTCGAAGAAGTCTTCGACCTTGCTCTCCGTAAAATGGTTGCACCAGGTACAGCAGAGATCATCCAACGCGGCGACTTTGTCGACTTCGTCATCACCTTGTTCAACCAAGGAAACGTCACTGCCTACGATATCCAAGTCATCGACTACATCCCATCCGGCTTCCGCCTAGCGGATTCCGACTGGATCTCTGTCTCGGCCGACAAAGCCTTGATCACGGTTCCTGGCCCACTCGCTCCTGGAGCGCCAATTGATGTCACTATCACCCTAGAAATCATCAACGGTGGCGGAGACCTCGTGAACTTCGCGGAAATCCTCGTCGCATCTGATGCAGCAGGCGGGACCCCGCGGGAAGACATCGACTCGATTCCTGACGAAGAAAAGGACAACGACGGAACCGTGGTTGACAATGAAATCAACAACACCAACGGCGATCAAGACGACCACGACCCTGCACCGATTCGCGTTGCGGTCGTAAGCCTCGGCGACTACGTCTGGCTCGACTCAAATGCAGATGGCCAACAAGACAGCAACGAGTCCGGAGTAGAAGGCGTCACCGTCTACCTCCTCGATGCCAACGGCAATCGCACCGGTGAAAGCACCGTAACCGACAGCACTGGATTCTACGAATTCACCCTGCTACCATTCGGCACCTACGCGGTTGAATTCGACCTCAGCACCTTGCCTTCCAGCCATGCCCCATCTCCACAAAACAGCGGAAATGACAACTCCGACTCGGACGCAGATCCAAACACGGGCATCACGCACCAGACCACCTTGACCACCGACGGGCAACGTGACCCAAGCCTCGATATGGGCATCTACCCACTCGGAACCATCGATGGAACCCTCTGGATTGACCTCAGCAATGACGGCGTCCCCTTCGACGAGGCGCTTAGCAGCCTCGGTATTGCGGGCGTACCGGTTCGGGTCTACGAGATCATCAATGGCGAACGGATCTTCCTCCGCGAGCTCGTAACCGATGCCAATGGTGAGTTCTGCTTCATGGACATCCCTGCCGGCACCTACGCGGTCGAGTACGACTTTAGCGATGTCCCAGTTGGCGATATGCCTCTCGAAGCCGCGACGCCTACCAGCTACGTCTTCGAGGTCGAGCCCGGCGAGCGCGTGAAGGACAACTACTTCGCTGTGATCCCAACCCCGACCGCAATCGAGCTGAAATCCTTCGAGATCACACGTGGCCCAGCTGGCATGCAAATCGATTGGGTAACTGCATCCGAAGCCAACACCCTCGGGTTCAAGCTCTATCGCAGCGCCACAGCCGACGGCGAACGCCAAGCCGTCAGCAGCTTGATTCTCGCGGAAAACAACATCAGTGGATCTGCCTACAGCTTTGTGGATGCAGCGGCGCCTGCCGGCAATGCCTTCTACTGGCTTGAAGAACTCGAACTCGATCTTTCGACTGAACTCTACGGTCCTTTCGCAAGCGATGAAAATGAAGATGACGCGCCGCTAGCGTCCTACGATATCGAAAACCCAGGCATCTACCTCGTGATGCTTGACCAAGCCGAACAAGCTGGGGTGAAGAAGCAAGGAACCGAAATTCCAACCCATCTCGCACACGGTGGATTGGTCTTCTACACCGGCACGGCTGGCGAAGTAGAGGTCATCCAAACCGCGACACCTAAACGCATGGCCATGTCTTACGCCGAACCACGCGACGATCATGAGGTGGCGATCCTAGTTGCGGACAAAGGCGCCGCCGATGTCGAAACCCAGTCTGCCGGAAACATCTTGGTCGACGACGTGAGCGAACAAAACATCGTCCTCGACATCAGCGATAAAGCGAATCCGGTCGTACTTGAAGCCTCGGTTATCGAGACCCTCGAAAAACGTGCCGCCTACTTTTACAGCGATGGCGAGCGCGTGATCAAAGTACGCGATCTCTAAGAACCGAGTTCAAACCGCCCCTTCGACTCGAAGGAAAAAAACTCCTGCGCCATTTGGCCAGGAGTTTTTTTTGGTTCAGAACGAGAGGCCAGACAATACGACACATGGACAACGCCCCCGGCTTCGACCCAGCCTCGACCGGCTTCGAACTCGACCCCGGTGTCACCACCCCATGCGCCCGTCGCGCATCGTTCTTCACATCACAATCCGTCACAAGTCGCCTCGTGTTCTTAAACGGCGCGACCACTTCGTCGACATCACAATCGGCCCATGCTTATGCAGCCCCATCAGCTCCCAAGAGCGGCAATAGTGGTCCGCACTCCAGCCACCATCCAACGCATGCGAGAAGGCAAAAAAACGATTACTCGGGGGTGCTGACGGAAGCTTCTGCCATACCTGCAACTCGCGATTCTCATCCAAGCTGGAAGAAAAATATGTGCCACTCAATGGCAAGGTTTCATGAGGGCTCTGCCACTCAATGGCAGAATTGCATGGGGTTTCGCCTTTAAAGCAACATGCTATTTCAAAAGGAGTTCTGCTGAGGAATGGCAAGGATCATGGAGGTAATTCTAAAAACGGTTCGGCATCGTCGATCGGATCAATTGGATCCACCTCAACTTCTTCAGATACCCGCTCCATTTTGCGCTCCTTGAGCAAAAACTGAGGACTCTCTTCCGCCTGCCCAATGTGTTTCGCGTGCCGCACAATTCGTTCTAGGGTATTCAAGTAATCACTGTAATACAGCCCCGCAATACTCGGAATCCGGTGGGCCAACACTTCATCACTGAACCAATCCCGAACCTCATTCGCATGCCTAACAAATTTTTCCCGCGCCTCTAAAATCTGCTGTCCCAACGCTTCAAAAGTTCCCTCTTGCTTATCAAAGGAGCGACAAACCGCCTCCAGCACCGCATCCGCATGGTGATACAAGCCATAGAGTCGATCCAAGGCTTCTTTGTTAAACCGCGCTTCCACCACACCATAACGACGGCGCGAGATGTCCCCCATCGTCTCCAGCAAATCACCGATGCGCTCGAGGTCATTCATACACAAACTAAGATGCTGAATCATCAACGACTGTCGCCGCGACAACTCAAGTCCAGATAAACTTCTGAGATAATGCCGCATCACTTCTTTGGTTTCATCCAAGACCTGCTCGGTATTTAAAATGCTCCGCATGCGCTTGCGATCCGGCAAAAGCAACATCTCAAAATTGTCCCGCAAACTATGCTGACACATCACACTCATCCGCTTGAGCTCGCGCACCGCCGCCGCCATCGCTTGCTCCGGAGTCTGCAAAAAACTCTCATCCAAATGGCTTCGCTCCTCTGGCATTCGACTTCGAATCACCAAGCGCAATAGCCATTCCCAAGGTCGTAAAAACGGAAGCGCCAGCAAGGCCGCCACCACCATAATAATCGTATGCACATTGGCCGCTTGACGCAGTGGATCCGACGCACTCCACTCCGCAGCCTGAATAAACCAAGCCGCAAAGGCAATTCCCAGCCCGACGTTAAATAGATTGAAAGTAAGGTGCCCAAAGGCAACTCGCTTGGCTTCTGCCCGCGCCCCCAAGCTCCCCAAGAGCGCCGTCGCACAGGTACCGATATGCGCCCCAAGAATAATCGGGTAGGCCTGCGCCATGCTGCCAAAGGCCCCCGCTTCGAGAAACGCAAAACAGATGCCGATCACCGCTCCACTGCTCTGTATCAAAGCGGTAACGGCGACAGAAATCCCGATTCCTATCAAAAGCCCGCTCATCTCACGCCCGTCGACCATGGCAAGAAAAGGCTTGAGCGCTTCACGATACGGCACCACCGCACCACTCATCAAATTAAGCCCGAGCAGAATCACCCCGAACCCCATCAGTACCATACCCACATGCTTGAAGGGCGGCTTGCGTCCGATCAGACTAATCAAAAATCCGCTGCCAATCGCGGCATAGCAGTAGGCCCCGAGCTTGAAGGAAACCAGCTGCATAGAAAAAGAAGCGCCAATGTTTGCGCCCAATACGACCGGTAACCCTTGGCGTAGGCCAAGCAGCCCCGCGTTGACAAAACCAACCAAGGTCACCGTCGCGGTACTACTGCGAACCAGGATCCCAAGCAGATTACCGAGCCCAAATCCCTGATACCATCGGCGTGTTCCCGCTGCGATCACCACTCGCAACCGACCCGTCGCGGCCTGCTTGAGCACGTCGGACAGCATGTTCATCCCATAGATGAACAAAGCCAATCCGCCGATCAGCTGAAAGATGTTCATGAGAAGAGGCTTCATAACTAAAAACCGTGATCTTAAGCCCTTGGCTCACTCTGTCACTAACATAATCTTAACAATGGCAGGCTAGAAATGCATGGAGAAGCCCGCCCATGAGCACAAAAAAACGCAGGCTGAATAGGAGTACAGCCTGCGTTTAGGAAGGATAGGTTTTTAGGAGGTATAGGTATATGAAGTTATGAAATGTAAAAAGGTTCCACGGGATCGGTGACGCGCAAATGGGTTGAATACTGCCGAGGCAGTTTGCGTATAGTTATGGTTACGTGTTCGTTTCGCCGTGGTAAATTGGGGTTCCTATTTGGGTTCTGAGATCGTCTTGTCTGTCTGGGTTCTATGTTATGTTTCTAAGCTATGCCCTATCATTAAGCATCAGCCATGCCAACTTCCATAAACCGGCACGCTTCACCCCAAATTCCCCTTATTTTTCGACATTTTTATTTTTTAGGTCGACACCCGAGCCGATGCAACCTGCTCAAAGATGCGAAATCCTCAGTCCTGATAAGCAGATTTGACCAAAAGATTGTACCATCCCTTCAAGGCGATTGTTCGGAGCTTCATTGGATCCAGCTGTGCCCTAATCGCCTGAAAGGCGAAAACAACGTAGCGACGGGCAACGCCCATCGTTTCGAATCGGTGGACACGTCAAGTCTGAAGGACTTGCACAAGCTGCAGAGGGTTTGTGGAAACCTTTTTTCAGGCTTCAAAGGCTGGACCCATTTCCGTTGGGCGTTGCCCATCTTCGGCGGTTGGAAACCGCCGCTCCTTGGCCTTCGGCCTTTCACTTTTCGAGATAAATTAGATTGTCTTCGACTCGGTTTACCAAGCTAGACCGATTACCCAAAATCTACTCCCCCTATCCCTCCCTATCCTTCACTCTTTTAGTTTGCAATACAAAGTACTTTTTATATACCGGAAGCATGCGAAGCAATCCTGCAACCTATATCGCTCCGACTGAGCCACTCGGTTCCGTTCCATACCAGTTGGTGGATGAAGCGGAATTTGAGCGACAGCTGCTTGCCTTGCGGGCGGAGATTCGTGATCCAGATCACGGTTTGTTTGGTCCCGATTCGGAGATGTGGCAGTTGGCTCGAAACGGAATTTCTCTGATTGGATCTTGGCGGGCATCGTTTCTCCAATTGGCGCATCCCGGGGTTGCCGCCGCGGTACGAGACTTTTCACAAACCCGTCACGACCCGATTCGGCGCTTTCACGGAACCTTTCAAGTGGTGCTGGGCATGCTGTATGGCGATGCGGATCAGGCCTTTCGCATGGCGCGACAGATGCACCACATGCACGCGGGCATTACCGGAAAAGTGAAAGAGTGCCCACACAAGTCTGGTCCAAATACGGATGCTCCAGAGGCGGGTCGAGGAGGACATCCGGATCTCGAAACAACGCCCTATGCAGCCAACCTGCTCGACGCCCTCCTCTGGGTAAACGCGACGTTATGGGAAACCATTATCGTGGTGCACGAAGAATTATTCGGGGAACTTCCGCTGGAGCGCAAAGAACGATTTTACCAAGAGACCAAACGTTTCGCCATGCTGTTTGGCATCCCCTACGAGGCCCTCCCCGCGAGTTGGCCGGACTTCCTCGCTTACAATGAAGCGATGTGGCATTCCGAAAAGCTACAGGTCATTCCCTCGGCGCGAGAGATGGCTGACTTCCTCCTGGAAGTGAATCGCTTTCCCTTCCCGAAACCGGTCTGTAAAATCGGTCGACGCTTCACCCTCAAGATGCTTCCGCCGGTGATTCGAGAAAAATACGGCTTTCCAGAAATCACTGCGAAACAAGCTCGTCGCCTAAGGCTCGACCTTCGCCTGCTCCGAACCTATCATCGCTTGAGCCCCAAGCTATTGCGCTACGGCCCTAGTTATCACGAGGCTCACCGCCGGATCCGCAGCGGTCGACGGGGTAGCTGGCCGGTGCGCTGCATCAATCGCCTCATGCTGGGCACTTGGGATGTCGTGGCACCAAGTAGTTGACGGAGTAATCGATGGCTTTTACCATGGTTTTTGCGATGGCTTTTACGATGGTTTTTACGATGGTTTTTATGATGGTTTTACCGTGCTAAGCAGAATGCGTTACCTCTTATCGTATTCTTCGCTTTTCGATGAATAAAAACCGTCCTTCCACCATCTATACGTTTATCAACCAAAGGAATCCGATATGACCCGGGTAACAAATCTCAGAAAAACAATTGCAACAAAACTGGCTGCAAAATTCGCACCAAAAATGGCCCTCGCAACCGCTGGGTTTGCCATTGTGTGCTTCACAGGTTGTAGCACACCCTACGGCGGAGGCGGGATGTCCCGCACCGCTCAAGGCACCGTTATTGGTACCGCGGTTGGCGCCGCAGCCGGAGCAGGCATCGCCGAACGCAAAGGCCGCGAGTGGGAAGGAGCTGCTATTGGCGGCGCAATCGGAGCTCTCGGCGGCGCAACCGTCGGCAGCTCAATCGACGAAGCAAACGATCCCAGTAGCGAAGTCTCTTCAACCGTACGCACCAAACGCGGCGCTGTCCTTGGGGCCGTCGTCGGAGCGGGCGCTGGAGCCATCATGGGCGAGCATAAAGGCCGTGAACTCGAAGGCGCTGCTATCGGTGGCGCGGTTGGAGCCATCGGCGGCATGGTCGGCGGCAACGCAGCCGACCGCAAAGCCGAGGCTTTAGGACGAGCCAGCCGGACCAGCCCTCCAAGAACCACGGCGCCACACACACATCCTACACATCCTACACATCCCACATATCCTCCAGCCGGATCCACCACTCACCCCGCGCCGTCGACCTACCCTCCAGCACCGTCGACCCCGCGCCGATAGCATTGGCAACCAACCGATAAGCCTTGTTGAAGGTCACAGGAGCAGAACCCGAGGAATCCCCTCGGGTTTTTTATTTTCGGGAACTATTTCCATTTAGAAACCCTTCGCTTTCTGATAGTAATTGGCGATGCGATCCACCATTTGGCGACCTCTTGCTTCTCCTTCATGCCAGGCCTTCCTCTTCGGTTTTTGCCTGCTTGCCTTTGGGCTTTCTCCCTCCCCTCTCGAGGCTCGGGAGCCCGTGGTCCTGCGGGACGCCATCGTTGATTTTAACCCCAAGCTCGATCCGCAAAAAAGCTATACGATCTCGGATGCGCGCTACCTCTCGTTAGTCTACGAGCAACTGCTCTGCTACAGCTATTTGGAACGTCCCTTAGAACTACAGCCAGAACTCAGCACCACCGTCCCGAAGCCAACCGTCAAAAAAAACAAAGCGGGGAAGGTGATTGAAGTTCGTTATCGCTTTCCGCTTCGCGAAGGAGCTCGTTTCCCTGACCACGCTTGTTTCGAAGGCGGCAAAGGCCGAGCCATCACGGCCCACGATTTTGCCTATGCCTTTAAACGTATCGCGGATCCACAGGTTGCCTCCCCCGCCTTTTCCAATCTCATGGTGATCAAAGGATTTACCGACTACCGGGCCAAGCTCGATCACTTCCAAAAAGGATTGAAGGATCGCGATTTTCGCGCCCGCAATAACGTAGATAGCCAAAACCTCCCGACCCATTTAATTTACGACAAGGTCGGAGACATTCCCGGGGTAAAGGTGATCAACAATCAAACCTTGGAGCTCATCCTCGATCGCCCCATGCCAAGGCTTTTGCACTGGCTGACCCTCCCCTTTGTTTCGGCCATGGCCTGGGAAGCAAGCGAAGCCAGGCCCTATGTCATTCTCGGTAGCGGACCTTTGCAAATCGATACCGATGCGAGCGAGATTCCGGCCCGCGTGTTCTTTGAACGGCAAACCAACTGGTGGGGAGATGCCTTGGACAAGCCCGAACTCGGGACCTCGATCCCAACCAAATCGCCGAGCCCAACCGACACGAAAAACCGCTTCTGGCGCCCGATGATTTCCGGCCGACCGCTCCCCTACATTACTCGACTCGAGCTCCGCCAAGAAGAGAACATCGGCCTACGCATGGACAAATTCCTCAAAGGGGAATTCGACCTCATGCCTCACTCCAAAGAAATCGATCAGATACTCGAAAACTCAGATATCCTCAGCGCGAAAACGAATTTCGAAAAAAAGGTACAGGAGAAAAAGATTTTTCAAACCGTCCAACAGACCCCTTCCGTGGCCTATTTATTTTTCAACATGGAAGACGATTTGATTGGCGCGCCCAAGGTCTTTACCGACCTAACCCTGCAAGCCGATCGCGAAGTAGCCCTGAGCAAACGACGGAAACTCCGGCAAGCCTTGAGCCTAGCCATTGACCTCGAGGGCGGGCAGCGCCTCTGTCAAAGCATGCATGGCATTCCGGCGATTGGCCCGATTCCACCAGGCATCCCAGGCTACGACAAACGCTATAAAAACCCCTATCGCCACTTTGATCCTGCCTTAAAAAAAGCGCGCAAACTCTTGAGCGAAGCAGGCTATCCTGACGGGATTGACCCGGAGACAAAGAAGCCATTGAGCTTAAACTACCTTGCCCCCAGCAGCCACGCCACGGTGCAGCTTGAAGCCCGCTTTTTCGCCCAATGCTGGCGCATACTGGGCATCGAACTTACCATCAAAACTCCAGCCAGAGGCAGCTACGAAGAGGCGATTGATAAAGGAGAATTCCAAATCTCCAGCTACGCTTGGATTGCGGACTTTCCTGACCCGGAAAATTTCCTCTTTCTTTTCTACGGTCCGAATTCGCGCAAGTACCAGGCAGGAAGCCCCAACGTGATGCACTACGAAAGCCCCGCTTACGATCGCATATTCGAAGCCGTGCAAGCGCTTGAGGCCGACGAAAAACAGTCGATCCCAAACGCGAAGGGCAAGCCCATCTCCATCAATCGAAGCGAGGCGATCGTAGCCGCTCGCGACCACCTGCAAGACGACTGCCCTTGGATTCCACTTTTCCATTCTGAAACGAAGCTCCTGCTTCATCAATGGATGGAGCCCTACAAAGACCATCCTGTTGCGGGCTCGGAATACCGTTTCCTCATGCCGGATGACCGCAAGCGGCGGCTCCTGATTGAGGAATGGGACCAGGCCACAAGAAAGAAAAAGAAGACGTAAACTACGGAAAGAGTCCGGGCTAACTTTCGTCGGGAACCGACGGCTTATCCTAGGCAGGGGTTTCAACCCCCGTTTTGAAGCACGCGTGATCTGTCGTCAGGAACTGACGGTTTAGCAAAAGAGGGCTTTAGCCCGTAAATTCGCATTGTAGCTGGAAGCCTCCAAAAGGGTCGTAATGGAAATGCTTTATCGTATAAAAAAGACCGCAAGCGACGCCTGCTGGTCGAGGAATGGGAACTGGCGTTAAAAAAGAAGACGTAAACTACTGAGTGAGTTCGGGCAAACTTTCGTCGGGAACCGACGGCTTATCCTAGGCTGGGGTTTCAACCCCCGTTTTGAAACACGCGTGATCTGTCGTCAGGAACTGACGTTAAAAAAGAAAAAGAAAACGTAAGCCACTGAGTGAGTTCGGGCTAACTTTCGTCGGGAACCGACGGTTTATCCTAGGCGGGGGTTTCAACCCCCGTTTTGAAGCACGCGTGATCTGTCGTCAGGAACTGACGGTTTAGCAAAAGAGGGCTTTAGCCCGTAAATTCGCATTGTAGCTGGAAGCCTCCAAAAGGGTCGTAATGGAAATGCTTTATCGTAAGAGGATGACCGCAAGCGACGCCTGCTGGTCGAGGAATGGGAACCGGCGTTAAAAAAGAAAAAGAAAACGTAAGCCACTGAGTGAGTCCGGGCTAACTTTCGTCGGGAACCGACGGCTTATCCTAGGCGGGGGTTTCAACCCCCGTTTAGAAGCACGCGTGATCTGTCGTCAGGAACTGACGGTTTAGCAAAAGAGGGCTTTAGCCCGTAAATTCGCATTGTAGCTGGAAGCCTCCAAAAGGGTCGTAATGGAAATGCTTTATCGTAAAAACATGATTCTGGGCCTTGAATACGTGGGGCGGGCTAAAGCCCTTTCATGATAAACCGTCGGTTCCCGACGTGGATATATCGATCTGGTTTACGGGGGTTGAAACCCCCGCCTATATTTAAACCGTCGGTTCCCGACGATCATCCGCCATCATTGCGATTTATTATACAATCCTAATGGCGAAGTGCATTCCAGACGCTTCACTATTCCTGTTTCCGAGATTCGAGATCTCATACACCACACGCGATGGGTATACGTTCTAGTACAGCCTCCATATTTGAACCGTCGATCGCCATCATTGCGATTTATTATACAATCCTAATGGCGAAGTGCATTCCAGACGCTTCACGATTTCCTGTTTCCGAGATTCGAGATCCCATACACCACACGCGATGGGTATACGTTCTAATACAGCCCCCATATTTGAACCGTCGATCGCCATCATTGCGATTTATTATACAATCCTAATGGCGAAGTGCATTCCAGACGCTTCACGATTTCCTGTTTCCGAGATTCGAGATCCCATACACCTCACGCGATGGGTATACGTTCTTATACAACCCCCATATTTGAACCGTCGATTCCCGACGATCATTCGGCATTCCTCCTATTCATTACACAATCGCGTGAGCCCATGATTCGTTGCCGAACATCCAGAGTCTTGACAGGCGTCGAGGCAACGTCATGCATGATGCATGACGAAAGCGTATCCAACTTATACGGCTCGGCGGCTTCTTTCCTCCGGCCCTTCTCTTGCTTTGCCTTTCGATCTCGAGCCTGGCTCAACCTGCGGTACCTTCTTTCAGGTGCCGAGCGATACGCTTGATCGCTTCGCCTCCATCTACAAACGCCCTGGAAACAAACTGTCGAATATCGACAAAGAAGAAAAAGGAACGTTCATCACCCCACCCAAATGCTACGCGGGAGGAGGCGGGCTTCTCAGCACCGCCCAGGACGACATGACCTTTCTGCAAATGATCGCCAACCACGGCGAACATCAAGGCAAACGCTTACTCAAAGCAGAGACGGTTGACCTCATGACCACCCGGCAAAGCCCAGTCGACGCCGGCCCGGTCACCTTTGGCAACGACGAACCTCGGAACCAAAAAGCACGCCCTTCCCACCTCCTCTCTTCATAGAAAAACTCATGAAAATTTTTGCTCTCGGCGACCCGCACCTTTCTCTCGGCATGGAGGGAAAGGACATGGATAAATTTGGCGAACAATGGCTGAACCATCCGGATAAAATCAAAGCCGCCTGCGATGCAGCTGTATCTGAAGAAGACCTTCTGCTCATTCCTGGCGACCTCAGCTGGGGCCTGCGCATGGAAGCGGCCCAGCCCGACCTCGACTTTCTAGGAAGCTTGCCTGGGGAAAAAGTGATCATTCGCGGCAATCACGATTATTGGTGGAGCGGTATCGGTAAGGTGCGAGCCGCCCTTCCGGATCGGATGCATGCCCTGCAAGCTGACGCAATCGACATCAATGGCATCCATCTCTGCGGCACCCGCCTTTGGGATGTGCCGGATAAGAAATTCGGGCACCTGATCGATTGGAAAGACCACGATACCGGGGCCGCGATCAGCGCCCCCGCACGTAGCGAAGAAGAAATCGCTCAGTCGCTCAAAATTTATCGCCGCGAAGTGGGCCGGGTCGACCTCGCACTGCAGGCCATGGCCAAACTGCCGGGCGAGGCACGGTTAAAAATTGTCATGATTCACTACCCGCCGACGGATGCCGAACTCACGGAAAACGAACTTACCCAACGCTTCGAAACCGCAGGAATCGACCATGTGATCTTCGGGCATTTGCACAGCGTCAAACGCAACCTCGATCCCGCGCCATTCGGCGAACGCAACGGGGTGCATTATCATCTCACCGCCTGCGATTATTTGGATTTCGAGCCAAAAGAAATCGTTTAGCGTTCCGCGAGCTGAAACGTTATATCGGCAATGGGATCGTACCATGCCCTTACAATGGCGTGTTCGTGCCATCGCCTTCCAGGCGGTGACGGACGAAAGGCGCTGTTGAAGCAGCGGAGGTGTCCCACCTCTGCTCGGCGGTTGGAAACCGCCGCTCCTTGGCCTCCGGCGGTTTACTCTTGGTTCGCGTTCCGCGAGCTGAAACCTTAAATCGGCAGTGAATCCGTACCATGCCCTTCCAAGGGCGTGTTCGTGCCATCGCCTTCCAGGCGGTGACGGACGAAAGGCGTTGTTGAAACAGCGGAGGTGTCCCACCTCTGTTGGAGCCGCATCAGAAGGCAGAGGTCTTGGGAATTCGGACATCTGAGACGGGGATGCTAAAAGCATCAAACTTAATAGCCCCAGGCTTCAGCCTGGGGTTTTGCAACGTCCAACCTGTTGCGTGCTGAAAGTACGCCGGAAGAGTTGAATTATACTTCAACGGCAAGCGGGATGCGGCTGGTTTAGTGTAAGTACGAAGGATACGGATCTGGTGAACGCCTATATCGAAAATCAGGCCGAGCACCATCAGGTGATCACATTCCAAGACGAGCTTCGGAAATTCCTCGCTAACGAAGGTAGGTGGGTGGGAAGGTAGGCAGGCAGCTCAACGTTCCGGCGTACTTTCAGCACGCAACATATGGCACATTCCAAACCCCAGGCTGAAGCCTGGGGCTTTTAAGTTCGATGCTTTCAGCATCATTTCGGACATTCGAAATATTGGCTCAACTGATTGTTTATGAGTTCTGGAACGGCCCGCTCTTTGGCCTTCGGCGGTTTACACTTCGTTCGCGTTCCGCGAGCTGAAATCTTAATTCGGCAGTGGATCCGTACCGTACCATGCCCTTCCAAGGGCGTGTTCGTGCCATCGCCTTCCAGGCGGTGACAGACGAATGGCGTTGTTGAAGCAGCGGAGGCGTCCCACCTCTGTTGGAGCCGCATCAGAAGGCAGAGGTCTTGGAATTCGGACATCTGAGACGGGGATGCTGAAAGCATCAAACTTAATAGCCCCAGGCTTCAGCCTGGGGTTTTGGAACGTCCAACCTGTTGCGTGCTGAAAGTACGCCGGAAGAGTTGAATTATACTTCAACCAAGAAGGCCGATCTGGTGAATGCCTATATCGAAAATCAGGCCGAGCACCATCAGGTGATCACATTCCAAGACGAGCTTCGGAAATTCCTCACAGGCTTAGATCAATCCATCTTGATTGGATTCGATTCGGAATACGGACATGAAACCGCTCCCTTCCTTGTCACGATAGTCCGGTTGGAACAATTGAGCCCTTTCAATTCTGAAAATTGATTCTCAGGCTTAGCAAATTTCCGGATGCAAAATGTTTAACCCGTCACCCCTGTACTATTTTCAGGCAAAAACGGCAAAAATAAAGCGGTTGGCATGCAACCTGCTATAAATAAGAGTATACATTTCCTTAACCTTCCTTACTACGCCCTCGGCTCCTAACCACCGAGGGCGTTTCTTTTGCCCCCGCGAGCCTTAGTAAAGCCATAAGCTCCCAAAATTTGAAGGCTTAGTCATCCGCCGGCACCGTCGTCGGCTCGCGTAGGAAACTCCAAATCAAACGACAAAAAGCAGCCACCGAAATACGTTGGTGCCCCTTGGCTACATTTTGTTCTGCAATCTCGAACGCCATTCGCCACTGGTCCCGAATCGTTTTCCGGCCATAGGCCAAACGGTGCTTGGGATCGTAAATATGGGTCGACTCAGACGTCAGGCCATTTAGCTCGACGATCCGCAAATCTCGGCCTGCTTTTAAGTCATCAATGCTGTCGACCAACATGTCGTAGCGACCAAAATAAAAGCCTTCGTAATGCTGGCTGATTCGGTCGATTTCTTTTTCCAGCTCTGGGGTTTTATAAGCTGCCCCATCGAGAAAAATCGCGCCACGAGAATGCGACCCGATGTTCGCAAGACGAATTTTTTCTCCCGGAGCAGGGATGTCATCAAGCCGATGCGTGAGGTTGGCAAAGTAGGTTTTGGCCATACATACCGCGCGCTCGTCACGCAGGATCAATTGCTCCAACGTATGCACCCCGTCCCCGACCAAGCTGGGCAACTTTTTCTCGGTAATGGAAATGATGCGGCCCGATTTTTCATTCGGCAAGCGTGCGTAGAAAAGCCCGAACTCTTGCCCCGGCAACTTCGGCTGCACCACCAAATCGCCGTCACAGGCCTGAAGAATCCCGAATGCCTCGGCTTCCGTATTTGCAAAACGAACCGCGACTCCGCGATATCCGATGTCGGGTTTAAGCACAATCTCGCCCGTGACCGCGTGTTGTTCACGCCAGACCTGGAGTTGTTCGAACCGCGCTTCGGGAGAGTCCGTCCCCTTGAGCAGAGTCCATGGGGGTAAAGGGGAGCCGCAACCTTCGAGCCCTTTAAAAATCTCGCTCTTCTGCTCACGAACCAAGCCGCCGTTTTGCATCCCTGGATTGGTGAGCAAAAGATTTCGAATGCCTCCGCGTCGCAGTACGAGCCCCAAAATCGTCAGAACAATGGGCGGATAAAACCACGAGCGGGGCCAAAATTCCCACTGGGTTTTCCGCCGAATCGCTCCAAGCGCGAGTCGTCGCCCCCGCCAAGTCGCGAGGGGAAGCACCTTCTTAATCAGTAGCCATAAAAAGACGACCATGCCTAAGAGCCCGAGCAGGGCAAGGCGTTGATTCGATTCAAACCAGTGCATAAAGGTCTTTCCAAACAGGGCCGAGAGCCCGACCAAAATCGGGGTCCACAGCGCCCCCGCGATCATCAGGAAAAGAACAAAACGTTTGAGGTCGGCCTTGATGATGCCCAACCCGACGTAGACCGGAACGCGGGCGCCCGGCATGAAGCGTGAAGCGACAACGATTCGGCCCATGTGCTTGGCGGCTTTTTTCGACTGCCGCTCGACTTGAGCCGGTTTGACCATCCACTTCAAGGGTGGGTACTTCAGGGCCGGCGGACCGAAAATCCGTCCCAGCAAATACAGGCCCGTATCGCCTAACACGATGCCAAGCCAGCAGGCGAAGACAGCAGGAAAAAAACCGATGACCCCTTTCCAAACCATCAGACCCGCGCCAATACAGGTGAGGTCTTCACTGGTTTGCATCGCCAAGACGAGAAGCAGAATCACCCAGATCAGCTTGGTGCCGCTAAACCGCCGCGACGTTTGTGGTGCTTGAGGATCATTCGCCCGCGCGAGTCGTTCCGCCGAGGCCTGACCTCGAGTTAGTCCCTGCCCTGCGTCGACTTGATCCCAAAACGGACCCATTGATTCGCGACCCACGCCGCTCGATGCCTGCGGGATCAGTCGCAAGCTTTCTTTGACCCCAAGCGACACCTTGCCTTCTTTGACCTTGGGCTTGGGCTTGGTGATCACTAAACACGGAATCTCTAGCTCGGACAAACCGGCACCTACGCGGCTCAAATCGTTTTCATAGTTTCGCCGCCAGCCATACCGACTCATGCTACTGCGCTGAAATTTTCCAAAATGCGGGGTGAGCTTATCCAGCCCCCAAGCCAAAAACAGACCCGCCCCTTCGAGTGCTTTGTTGAGTTGATGGTCCCCGAGGAGATAGGTCGACTGGGTTCCGATGGGGCGAATCAAGGTCAAGGAAGCGACCTGAATACGGCTTGTCTCTGCCGTATGTTCGAATACCTCAATCCATTCAATCAAATCCAGCCCGTAGGAAAGACTGCTCGCTTCGCAGACCAGATGCACCCGTGAAGCGGCCTCCTGCGAAGCTCCCAGCTCTTGAGCAAGCAAACTCTGGATCGCCCCGACCTGTGCCGCATTGGCCAGACTCGGAAGGGCTAGGCGGCTCCCGCCACTGCCGAGTAAATCCGGAATCAAAGCGGGTCGCTGGATCAAGTCCGCCAAGGAATTCATCGACTCCGAACTCCGATTCGGCGCGTGCAAAAATAACACGGAAGATTTGGGCTCAGCTGGATCGACCGCAACGGGTTGGTCGCCTCGCGGGGTCGCCACCTTTTTCATCCAAGCAAGCTCACCATGTGGCGTCTGAAGCACAGCCTGCCCCGCCCGGGGTTCCGTCTGTTCGGCTTCATGCTTCGCCACCCAATTGGATACGAGAAGCAAACCAAGGTAGAGAAGAAGAAAAAGAGGAAGCAGCGATTTGCGCATGGTCACATTCGCTCGCGCGAAGAGAAGAGCCGTGATGTTCTCACGACCGGCTTAGCGCTTCGCGAGCTGAAGCTGAGCGAGTTGCGAGCTCGCAGGCTTCAGCAAATGGCAAGGACTGTCGGCTTCATACTGCATGCTCGCGAGTTCGGGCGTGATGCGAAGCCGCGTAAAGCTCACGGTTTGCGCGTCCGGACGGTGCATGCACACACTGTAGGCGCCACGCGAAGGATGATGACTCCGGTGGTAGCTTTCCAAAAATGCCGCACTGACCCGCTCCCCTTTGGGAAGGCGATGCACAGAATTAACAAAATGCGCCACCCGCGACTCGATGACTTCCCGCGATTTAAACGACGAGGACGTGAAGGGCTTCAACACGGGAATCTCGCGGCTGTCCAAACGATCCAGGTTCCAGGTATGCTCCTGCGGCGCTTCCCCTAAGGCAAAGACGAGGCAGGTAAAGGCGGGATAAGGATCAAGATCCATCGAAGAAACTTTGCGCGCTACGTCATCGATGCTGCTCAAGCTTGCGAGTTCTAATACGAGCTGACCGCGGCTAATCGGGGTGGCTTTTACCGGCCGACCGCGCATGGGCCCATTGAGCAAGGTAACCCCAATCCCGCATTCATTGACCGCAAGCCAGGTCCCGCCGGCTCGTCCATCAATCGGCGCGAGAATCTTCATCCCATTGCGCTCGATCAGCTCGGGCGACTGCGCCTCTTCGCGATTACGCATCTCATCCCGGTTGCAAAAAACGTGCAAGCCATCGTGGTCTTCGACCCAGGTTACGGTGCACATGGGAGCGGGCTTTCCGAAGAGCTGCTTGGGTTGGAAGGCTGGACTGGGTTGGAAGGCTGGACCGAGTTAGAAGACGGGGTAGGATTTAGCACCGCCTCGCACTTGATGGTTGACGGTGCGACGCCAAACTCTGTGGGAACGACATGCCCCAGATGCTTCAACTGAAACCCAATGATAGCAAAATGGTGCAAGGTGTGGCTGACGAGAAACTGGAGCTCTCGACGCACGCTAGACAAGCTAGGTGGTTCGGGGTTGTCTCCGCCACAATCCATGCAGCTCTGGATCGGCTGGTCGAGGCGCTCAGGATTGACCGCCTGTAACCCCGAGATGATCCGCTCGATCTGTGTCACCGCGTAGGCAGGTTCCGATTCGAGGCGAGCGTCGCGTTCGCGATGATCGTAGTTAATGTAGTCCGTATCCACCCCGAGTAAAAATTGATCGTAATGATCGAGGCAATGACGCAAATGCGCCCCGATGCCGCTCATAAAAACCGGTGGCGAAGGCTGGGCGTACAGGTCCGTGCTCAAGCCAGAAACCAAGTTGGCTCCTTGCTTTAGGTAGGCAATGTTGTCTTCAATCACTGTGGACGGCGGCATATCTGTCTCGAACTCCTTCAGGCCGATTCGGCCACTGGCGTACACGCAAATCGTGGAAACTTACAAATGCAAAATGACAGACTTTTTTGACAATTCATCGTGTTTTTACCTGTTCTCTAAAGATTCCACCCCTTTTGTAGCCGGAAAAATACGCTTTCGACGGAAGGGCATTCGCGGCAAGAACCCGTCGTATCCACTCTTTTTAAGGGCGTTGGCTCTCCGACTTTATTCCGAGGTAACGGGGACAAATCTCGAGGCGATGTCGGCGTGACAGGCCAGCGACAGCTCTTTGCGATCCGCTCCCGTCATAGGAGTCGCACCAAAACGAACCGTCGCCTTGAACCCCTTCATCCTCAAAAGCTGCAGCACGTGCGGGCCAAAATCCATGTCACCCCACCAACAAACCGACATCCGAGCCGGGATTTCGCCAGGAGGGGTTTCATAACTGACGGTCACGGTATGCACCGGCAAACCGACTTCACTCGGATGCTTGAAGAGCGACGTTTTAAAGGCTTTCACCTCGTTCCCCTCGGTACTCGTCCCTTCTGGAAAAAACAGAACCGCTTCTTCGCGATCGATCTTTTCCTGAATCAAATCATTGAGACGCAGGAGATCCCGCTTGTTCCCACGGTCCAAAAACAGGGTGTGAGCGGTGCGACAGAGTAGACCGATCACCGGCCATTTCGCCACTTCGGCTTTGGAAATAAACCAAGCCGGGACACAACTCAGGAGCAATACGATGTCAACGTAGCTGAGGTGGTTTGACACGATCATAAATGGAAGCGGCGGCGCCTTGCCCTCGATTTCAATCTTCATCCCGATGAGCCGAGCAATCAATTTCGCCCAGATGGAGATGACAAACGAACGGAAGCGAAACAAGCGCTTCGAACTCCAACAGGTCAATAACATCCCTACGATGTAAAAGGGGTAGATCGACAAGGTGATGGCGAAGAAAAAAAAGATGCGAAAAATGAGCCTGAGTGTTCCCATGGTGCTGATTCCTCTATCGAGTCGGCGCGGTCGGGTCGAGAACTGAAATTGGGTGCCAGAGGGGCGGCATTCAAAATTAAGGTGACAAAATTAAAGTGGCAGAGGCGTCCTGCCTTTATGTGGGGCGTCCTGCCTCTATATAGATGGAGGTGGTCGCTTTTGGGCCTTAGCAAACCTGCTCAACACCGCCTGGAAGGCGATGGCACGAACACGCTCCTGGAAGGGCATGGTACATTGTTGCAACCGGCAAACGGAACGTCTGTAAGCCAAAATTTTCTAGCCAAGAAGCTCGCGGAACTTCGGCACCTTCCGCAAACGCACTTCGAGGCTCCGATGCGGCTGCTTCAAATCCTTCACCCCACTGCGGGTCACAATATACAGATCGTCCTTTTTCACCGCGAAGGCGGGGCTGGTCTCGCGATGGCCTTGGGCCACGACACCCGCCAACTCCCAGTCGACCAAGTTTTTCGAATGATACAGCGCGAGCCGTGGCGCGGGATCGCAGGGAAGCCCCGCTTCTTTTAGTTCACTGACCTTCCGCATGGAATCATCAGCAGGATTGCTCACCACCCAATACCGCTTGCTTGGCGCGTCGTACATGAAATCAAAACCGGCGTGACCACCCGGTAGCGCAATGAATCCCAACTCGGATCCAGACGGACTTTGCGGAATGCTAAACTGAAACCGGGTCCCCTCACGCTTCGCCTGGATCACGGTGGCTACGTTGCCGCGATGACTGTAGGTCGACCCGATGAGATGGTACGTGTCCCCGCTCGGATCATGCCAGAGATGATTCGGATCGAGAATTTTCGTCACGTGTAGGGCATGCCAACCGATGCGGTTGACCCAACGCCCGCTTCCGAGGTCGATGCCTTTGTCCGCCTTGGGCACATCAAAATACGGAATCCCGAGATGCGCTCCGCTGCCATGGGGAAAGAAATCGCGGAACGCTTTGTGCGCGTGGGACAGGGTCCAGTCCTTCGTCTTGCTGTAGGTACCGCCTGCGGTCGTTTCCGCGATCACCGGAGACAGCACACTAGCTTTCAACCCTTTGCAGTTGGGGTCGGTGACTTCTAAAAACGCGGTGAGCAAACGCCCCTCTTCGTGCCACACGTTGGCCGGCCCGTTGGTAAATTTATTTTCGCTAGAATTGGAGCCGGTGATCTCGCTTGGTTTTTCCCAGGTCTCGCCATTGCTCCGCGACTCGATGAGCTGTAAATTACCCGTGTGGCCAATCAATACCAAAGCCGCGCCATCGCGCATCATGCGACCACGACCAAAGGGGGCTTCGGACCGAGGATGCCACGTCGCCCCATCATCATCGGAGGTGACAATTTGAGTCAGGGTAACCTTCCCGCCACTCTTGCCTTTTTTGCCACTGAGATGTTTCACTCCGGGGCCCGTTTCTTCGAAGGAAACCACGATGCGCCCCTTGGGATACACCGCAATAGAGGGATGACAAAGGGTTACCTTATCCTTCGGATTCATCGATGCGACCACCTGACCCGTCGGGTCGAGTGAGATCATTTTCCAGTCTTGCGCTGTGCTACCTTGCCTCATATGCGCCTTTGCTAGTGGAAAATGCCCAAATTGGAAACCCTGTTTATGCCACCTTCCCCCGAATTAAATCGGTGGTCGATCCACATTGACGACACCCAAGCATTGGCGCATCTTTGCCACATGGCGATTCGACGTAAAAAGAAAATTCCTGCTAGCCAGCGCGACCTGTTTCGAGAACGGTTTCAGACCGATCGCTACTACGAGCCGCTCAAAGGGGAACCCGATAAATTGGGCGATCTCCTCGACGACCAACTATCAAAAATTGGCATGCAAGACCAATGGCTCATCGAGTTAAAGGAAAACTGGCCCGAGCTCGTTGGCGAGGACGTGGCTAAATTCTCCTCGCCGACAAAATATGATTACGGGATTTTATACGTTAGCGTGCCGAACCGCACCTGGCTCTTCCAACTTCAGAGCCTAGGCACCACGGCCATTCTGGATAACATTAAAAAGCGATACCCAGCCCGGAAGATCCGCCAAGTCCGCCTCCGTGCTGACGCCTAAGACCTTTCCATTTCAATTTTAATTTTAATTTCTATGACGACCGACTCCGTGACATCTCATCCACCGCTTGAACCGGTGAAATCAAAACCGACCCACCCTCTCATTCAATCTCAGTCGCTGAAACTTCAGCTTGGGCCAGAGGTAAAACTGCTCCCCCCAGACTTCGGACTGCAGGCGGGTGAACAGGTCGCGATCACCGGGCCCAGCGGCTGCGGGAAATCGAGCTTTCTGCATCTGCTCTCGGGTTTACTCACGCCCGACCAAGGCAGCCTTCACTTTCAGGGGGAAGAACTAACCTCTCTTTCCGCCGCAGCGCGAGATCGGCTTCGCGCCTCCCGCATGGGATTGGTGCATCAATCCCTACATCTCCTCGGACATTTTTCTGCAGAAGAAAACATTCGCATCGCCATGCGCTTTGGTGGGCAGGCCGATGCTACTCGTCGGCTGAGCAAAGCGGAACAACGCGACCGCGCCAAAGACTTGCTTGATCGAGTGGGGCTCAGCGGCATGGCACATAAGCGACCCGCGCACCTTTCGATTGGCGAGCAACAACGAGTGGCCGTAGCTCGCGCCTTGGCGAACCGCCCTGCCGTCCTGCTTGCGGATGAACCCACGGGTTCGCTCGACCCCGCCACGGCTCGGGATGTCTTCGACTTGATTCGCGAACAATGCGAGTCGGAAGCCTGCGCTTTGATTCTTGTCAGCCACGATCTCGCTTTGGCTAGCGAACTTCCGAAGCAAATCGATGCCCGAGAATTCGTACAACGAGGAGCACGAGCATGAGTCTATTCGGTATGGCCTGGCGGGCGCTTTGGACCCGCCCCGCGATCACCTTACTCACCCTGCTCGGCATCGCCTTGGGCAGCGGGTTGATTTGTGCGGTTCTCGCCCTCGGGCAAGGCGCGCAATCGAGCTTTAAGCGCGAAGCCGCCTTGGTGCATTTAATGGCTGGCCCCGAAGGCAGTCGACTTCAGCTCGTCTTGAGCAGCCTGTATCACTTGGATCAACCTGCCGGTATTCTTCCCTTGGAAGATATATACCCTTGGATGCAAGACGACCTAGTGGCGCAAGCGGTGCAGCTCGGCATTGGGGATTCGTTTCGCGGGCGTCGCATCGTTGGCGCCTCAACCAACCTCTTTTTCCTCACCCAACGGGACCACATAACCCCGCTCTTCTCCTTCGCAGAAGGCCGTGCCTTTTCAGGAGATTTCGAGGCTGTCCTCGGATCGGAAGCAGCTCGCGCCACGGGCTTAAAAATAGGCGACAGTTTCATGGGCTCACATGGACTCAGCGAAGGCGGCGAAGTACACGGCGACTTTCCCTACAAGGTGGTCGGTCGCCTCGCGCCCACCGGCACCGCCTTTGACCGCGCGGTCTATACTGCGATTGAATCCGTATGGGCGGTGCACGGACATGACACACACGACCACGAACATCACGACCACGGTCCGGGTGAAGTCTGCCTCGCAGGAAAAGAAGTCTCGGCGGTGCTATTTCAGATGAACGCAGCGGGTCCGCCCCTCTTCGCCTTTCGCGAACGCATGGAAAAGGAAGCGGGCTTGGTCACCGCCATGCCCTTGGAAGAAATGCATCGCATGTTCACTCGATTCTTGCGGCCACTACAACGCGTCTTGCTTCTGCTAGCCGGCTTGGTGGCGGTGGTAGCGGGGCTGAACATTCTCAACACCCTGCTTCAATCGGCGGAACAACGTCGACGGGATCGAGCCGTTTTACGCTTACTCGGAGCACGTCCGCGAGACGTGGTGAGTCTCGTCTTCCTTGAAGCGGTGCTACTCGTCTTCATCGGCTTGGCGCTGGGTTGGTTCCTCGCACATCTCGGCTTAGCCATCGCACAGCCGACGCTTGAAAGCCGGATGGGCTTGCACATCTCGGCTTGGGCTCCAGTGGCCTCCGAATGGAAGGCGCTTGGCCTCATCGCCTTAGGTGGTGCGGTCTGCGGCCTTGTTCCCGCCTTGATGCAATATCGCCGTTCGCCCTTGCGCGATGTGAATCCTCAGGCATAAAGCAGAGCTATGGCCAACTGGATCAAACTCATCGCCCTACTCGGGCTGATCGGCATCATCACCGTTGCCGCCATGCAGAGCCTGCCGAAAACGCCTTCTTTTGCTGGCCCAGCCGGCTTTGAAGGCGGCTTTCCCGCCGACGCCATCGCGGAAAAACTAGCCGCCAAAGAGGCAGCTGAGAAGGCCAAAGCCTCGGGCAATAAAGCGAAGCTTGAGAAGCAAACCGACATCTTAAGTTTCGAAGCGGAGCTCAATCAAGACGTGAACGATTTGGTCGCGGCCAAGGAAGAGGAAGACCACACCAACCCCGCCCTCGCCGAGTACGATGACCAAGCGGTGCGCGAGGGGAAAATCAACTTCAAGCTCTTGGCCAAAACCAAAAATGCTGAAGAAGATGCACCCGACTACCCCCCCTTGCTAGATGTGCTCGACAACAAACCGATCGAAATCATTGGCTTCATGACCCCCTACGACGATCTCGATTCCATGAAGAAATTTATGGTGGTGAGTTTTCCGACGGGATGCCAGTTTTGCGGCGTACCGCGCCTGCAAGAAGTCCTCTTTTGCGAGTCAGCCGCGTCGGCCAAACCCTGGCCCTTCGTGAACGGCCCGCTACGAATTCGCGGCACCCTGCAACTCAAGCGACCCGAACGGATTCCCAAAGAAACCTTCACCTGGCGAAGTTTCATTTATAAAATCGTGGATGCTAAGGTCGAGCTGCTCGACCCCTAGAAGGTCAACTGCGGTTTAGGCGGTCAGGATTAAGAGATCATTTTATGGCACTCACTTTGACCTTTTGCGTTCCCAAAAAACAAACGGCTTTGACAACGTAGCGAAGGGCAACGCCCATCGTCAACGTGCCACAAAAGTCGTGAAGCCTGCAAGGCTTGAACAGCGTAGCGAAGAGCAACGCCCATCGTCAACGTGCCGCAAAGGTCGTGAAGCCTGAAAGGCTTGAACAGCGTAGCGAAGGGCAACGCCCATCGTCAACGTGCCGCAAAGGTCGTGAAACCTGCAGGGCTTCCACAACGCAGCGAGGGGCAAAACCCATCGTCAGCGTGCCCCAAAGTCATGAAGCCTGTGAGGCTTCCACAACGTTTGTGACACCTGGCAAACCGTGGCTTGCCACAGCCTAACCACCCACAATCATAAACTTAACGTGGTGATCTTCGAGTAATCGTAACAACTTTTTGCAGTCTAGCTGGGTAGTCATTAAGAAACTTTTCCGCTTCATTCCGAAGCGTCTCTACCATATCAAGACGTTCTTCAGGCGTACGTGATCGCCAAAACGCCCGATCCTCTATGTCCTGTTGCTTGTGGGTAGTGATCGAGGGCTTTATTCCTCTGTCTACCCTGTACAAAATTGTTTTTCAACCGGCCATAATGGTCTTCAAATCTCAATCTAGGAGATGTTAACTCTTCCAACTGCGGGCGGTTGGAAACCGCCCCTCCTTGGCCTTCGGCGATTCACGTTTTGAAGAGCAAGGCGTCATCCCTCAATCAGACTTTGCGGCCCTTTCGAAGGCATCGTGCAAGACATAACAGGGCCTACTAATTCACTCCTCGGCTTTGGCATTTCTAGCTTTGGTCACCGATGCAACGAGGTCCGACTCACCCCGCTCTAGTAAAATTTCTTTGAACCCAATCCAACTCTGCTCCTCTGAATCCCCTTCCGTACCCAACCAGCATTCCTCACTAAGCACGGGTAATAACTTTTCAAGAAACGCTTTGTTCCCATCATTCAAATCGATTTTTCGTAATAAAATCATCAACCTTAAACGGGTTCCAGACCTACAGCCCGCTACTGAGGGGAAATCAAAATAAGACCGGTACTCCCCGATGAGCATCCCCCTTGTCAAAATTTGATTTAGCAAAGAAAAAGGAATTGGTTCGCCTGCTCTTACGGCTTTTGAAACACCGGTTGCGAAATGGTCATTACGTTCTTCGTTGGTAAGAAAACCCATAAAATCGTAGGCGAAGTCTACCTGGTCAACAATAGTTTTCAAAAGTTCACGGTTCCGGTCGGGCTCGTCAGGACAGCTGAATAGCACATAGAAAATCGAAAGTAGCTTTCCTCTAGCCTCTGTCCCATTATCATTTAACAGGACGGGAGTTAACAACTTATGAAAAGCCTCATAAGACGTGTTTGTCGTCACGGTTATATCTGGATACCTATTTAATTGGTCAATGACCCACCTGCAACCACCTGGCCAGTTGTCGATACTAACCAAAATATTTTGATTTAACATCTTACTTCTAGCTTGAGAACTGGCAACTCCGAGAGAATACCTATCCAGAGTTTCTTGATATTGTTGCTCAGGTAAGGAAGCTTGGAAAGCGCGCCTTTCTTCTTTTTCTTCCTGAGCCAGCCTTTCTTCTTCAGCAAAAAGCCGCCGCGCATCTTCGATTTTCTTAACTAACCCAAATTCCCCTCTTTTTATGAGGACCTTTTCGACTCCTGAATACAATTCGTGCCCTTTCCAAAATTTGCTATCAACCCGTGAGAGGAAAGCTTTTAAAAAAGACCTATTTCCTGAACTTAGATTATACACTTCGGCAAAGCCTAGGAGTGATTCGTGGAATTTCGGATTCCACCCTTCTGACATACCTGCCTTAAAATATACTTCATAATCTTGGTCTTTTAATTCCTTTCGCTTGAGTTGAAAAAGAACAGGCTGGTGATGGAACATTGAATTACTAAAAAGATGGCAAGATGCCAACGCCAAGAGCTGATCACGCTGGTTGGAGGTAAAAAAATCAGCGTACAGAATGTACTCACCTCTTCTTTTGACCATGTGAGTCATAAAGGTGAAATTTTCGCCAGTTTCGCTTTGATCATAAATGATTAACTGGACCATATCATTCTCGGATATGGACGCGGGGACTTTTTTTTCGAGAACTAACTTTCTTAGTTCCCCAAGAGGTAGATTGAAATTTATGGTTTCCGGATAGTTTTTCTTAGCGGCAGCAATGATGCCAACTCGGTTTGTCTGGAAAGCCTTCCAAACCGTTTGATTTAACTCTAACTTACGAAGAAAATATTCATCGGTGCTACCTGAAAAGGCTTTTTGTGCACAAACGTTAGAATGCATAAATACAGGCACGAAAAATAGTAGGTTTAATATAAAAAATAATCTTAAGGAGTTCATACTATATTGCGACGGTGTGTTGATATATTCTAACAAAAAGAGTTCAGATTAAGCTGAACAAAATGAAACGGATGTAAAAGCATAACTGGTCTCCGCCAAGTCACTCCTCGGCTTTGGCATTTCTAGCTTTGGTCACCGATACAACGAGGTCCGACTCACCCCGCTCTAGTAAAATTTCTTTAAACCCAATCCAACTCTGCTCCTCTGAATCCCCTTCCGTACCCAACCAGCATTCCTCACTAAGCACGGGTAATAACTTTTTAAGAAACGCTATGTTCCCATCATTCAAATCGATTTTTCGTAATAAAATCATCAACCTTAAACGGGTTCCAGACCTACAGCCCACTACTGGGGGGAAATCAAAATAAGACCGGTACTCACCGATGAGCATCCCCCTTGTCAAAATTTGATTTAGCAAAGAAAAAGGAATTGGTTCGCCTGCTCTTACGGCTTTTGAAACACCGGTTGCGAAATGGTCATTACGTTCTTCTTTGGTAAGAAAACCCATAAAATCGTAGGCGAAGTCTACCTGGTCAACAATAGTTTTCAGAAGTTCACGGTTGCGGTCGGGCTGTTCGGGGGCGCTGAATAAAACAAAGAATATCGAAAGTAGCTTCTTTCTCGCGACGTTCCCATTATCATTTAACAGGGCGGGGGTTAACAACTCATGAAAAGCATCATAAGACGTGTTTGTCGTCACGGTTATGTCTAGATAATTTAAATGATCAATGCTTGATCGACAACCATCGGGCCAGTTGTCGATGCATCTTAGCCTGCTTCGTTTTAATGCCGCCTCTGTAAACAAGGAGGAGGCGTTATGAATAGAGTATTCTTTCAACGTTGCCCGATATTGGCTCTCTGGTAAGGAAGCTAGATAAACGAGCCTTTCTTTTTTTTCTTCCTGAGCCAGCATCTCTTCTTCAGCTAGAAGAAAGCGGGCATCGTCTATGCTTTTGACCAATCTAGACTCCCCCCTCTTCATAAGAACGTGTCTGATTCCTGAATACGCCCCGTGTCCTCGCCAAAATCTGGTATCGACCCGAGACAGGTAAGCCTTTAAGAAAGACTTATTGCCTGTGCTTAACTTATAAACTTCAGTGAATCCCACCAACGCTTCGTGAAGAAGCCGATTCCAACCTTCGGACATACCTGCCTTAAAATATGCATCGTAAGCCTGCTCTTTTAGTTCCTTTCGTTTTAGCTGGAAGAGGACCGGCTTAAACTGGCCAGGTGAGTCGCTGAAAAGATGACACGACCCCAAAGCCAACAGGTGGCTTTGATCATCACGCGGAAAAATATCAGCATAGAGAATGTATTCTCCCTTCCGCCTAACAAGTTTAGCTATGAAGGCAAATTTTTCTTCAACTCCACCAGGATCATATACAATGAATTTTATTAAATGGTCTTCTGGTATTTCATCAGGGACTTCCGCCTCAAGAACTAACCGCTGGAGTTGTTTAAGCGGAAGGGAGAAATCTATGGTGTCAGGGTATTTTTTCTCGAAATAGGTAACCATATCACTCCGATTGGATGCTTGAAAAACCTCCAATACCGCTTGGTTTTCCTCCAACTGGTGATAAAAATATTCATCTGAATCGGCGACAAATATTTCCTTTGCAAAAGCAGAGGGTTCCATCCAACAAACGCAGATCAGTAATATTATATACCTTAGTTTGAATGAATTCATGGTGCTCCAGCGAATAGGCTTTTTGCTAACAAGTTTGTCTTTAAAATGTGCCTACCCCCATTTCCCGACCATTTGCCCCGATTTTTAAGGTGTAGTCTTGCTCTGGGTTATTTGCGGCCTTCAACCGCTTCGTTGCATTTCATGGCCACGGAATGGAGCCCGTCCTCGAAGAGGTGGCCCGAAGGGCCAAGGGCGTAATGGAGTGGCCATGAAATTTCAGATTCTAATTATTCTTTGATTTTAATTTTCGAAATATTTCTTGTGGTGTTTTCTTTGCGAGCGACGAATGCTTTCGTTCTTGATTGTAATACCGGAAGTATTTCTCAAGGCCTTTTGCTAGCTCATGGCCTGTCTCGTATACCATAGGATACACATTC
>Ga0209187_1000931_pt1 | contig 40284 bp, 49 predicted proteins | sample BantaG_FD_187430 | JGI IMG/M metagenome (GOLD analysis project Ga0209187, IMG submission 187430) | Marine algal microbial communities from Bantry Bay, Ireland - BantryBay_4 metaG (SPAdes) (version 2) | ecosystem: Host-associated > Algae > Red algae > Unclassified | place: Bantry Bay, Ireland...
AGTGCCAAAAATGTAAACGTTCCAGATAGTGCTTATGGTGAAACTGTTAGATATGCCGTAACAGAAAGTTCTACGATGGATGAAATTCTTGATTTATTTGTTGCAGGATTTAATGGTTTTTGGAGGACTGATCAAAAAGGCAAACTTGAACTAGTGGTTCCTGATGCAGATTCATCTCCAGCACTAGTATTTAATTCCGACTCTATTGTTGATGGCAGTGTACAAGAAGTAGAAGTATTTTCAGCCTTTCAAACCGTCACATTGGTTTCGAAGCAAAAGTATGAAGAAGATAATGTTGCAAATGCTGCATACAGAATATCAGAAAGTACTGAAGCATTAACTGGACACTTCAACGAGGAAAAAATAATTGAAGTTGCAACAACAGATTTAACTAAGCTGGCTGAACTATCGCAAATCTATACAAAACGTTATGGAGTACCTAGAAAATTATATTCAGTAGATGTGATTGATCTTGGTGCGGTAGCCGTAGTTGGAGAATATGCCATTCTCACGTCAAATTTAATAAATACTCAAGGCATTATAGAAAAGATAACGCGATCTGGTCTTTCAAGTGTCGATACAATTGAGATATTAATTTAATGGCACACTCACAACAAGACAACATTTATTTTTCTAGTTCTAATGTAATTGAAGATTCGTCACTTACCGTTAATGAAGATTCAAGTACACCACTTGATTGGATAAAGAATTCCACACGAAGCCGTTTCACACGTTGGACCAATCCGGATGGCATATTCACAGTTAAGGCTGACCTAAAACAAAAAAGTAAAATAGCCTATTGCTGCATAGCTGGCCATGATTTGCCCCCAACTGCAAAAGTACGATTCTTGATTTACAATGAAAATGGGGATTTGCTCCATAACAGTACTTACACTGAAGTTGGAGATTTAATTCCTGCTGGCGAATTTATAGCAGGGCAAGATCGCTGGAATTATGTTGGTGATGCACTCCAGAATATTCATTTTCACAAGCTTGATGTACCGGTATTAGATGCTACAAAAGTTTGGACACAGATTGATCACGGTTATACGTATGAGCCACCACCAGAGCCGGTCACAAATGAGACAACTACTATAACGGTAGAATCGGACGGGGTATTAAGACAGTCAGATGTTACTGGTATCGTTTCAGTCGAAGCAGAGAATTGTGAAAGAACTAATGCGGGTTCAGATGCATGGGTTGAGCAAACTGATACTGATGCTTCTAATGATATTCGAATGTATAAGAACAGCAATATCTTCTATCCACAAACAGGAACCGGACCGAGTTTAAAATTTGTTTTTAATGCTGTTGATTCTGGGACTCACAAGATATGGTTACGTACTAAGTCTGAAGCCAATCAAGGTAATTCACTTTATACAGTGTTTGATGGCGATAGTTCTATAAACGTGTTCGTGCCGTATGCAGATTTTACGGATGGGAATTTTCAATGGCACAACACTAAGACTGTAAACCTTGTGGCTAATACGCTCCACTCCGTAGAAATATTCGCTCGGGATAGATTTCTCAGCGTCGATAAAATTTTAATACTTCCTAATGGCGATGCACCTCCAGCAGATAATAATGAAGGTCCAGCAGAATCGGAGTTTGGAACGATCACTACAACCACCACTGATGGTGTAACAACTGTAGAAGAACAAATCTTTAAAAATTACGTAAATATCAGAACTATTATGGCTGGTGATTTAGTTCAGTTATTTGAAAACCCTGAACATGGCTTATCAATAAGCTACACCGATGATCCTTCAAATATAAAAACAGAAAGTGGATATTTCGTTTCTGATAAATCACAGAACAAAGTTAGAGAAGTGACTTTTGATTTGGCCGTGTTAGAAGCTCGTGATCGTCGAGTTATGGTAGAGCTAGCAAAGAAGTATAGGGGTAAACCATTCTTGGTTAATATCTATCCTACAACTGGAGGTGTTATTACAGCTCAACATCTTTTCTTGTGCAAAATAATAAACAGATTGAATTTTAGTTATGACTTACCTGATATTCACTCTACAACCGTGACATTAGGGGAGATTTAATAATGGCTCAAATAACACCGATACCTATTCTTGATTTAACTCAGCAACGCATAAACGATGGCGATACTGACTTACTAATTTCGAAAGTAAACGAGATGCAAAACAAATTTGAAAATTGGAGTAACGCTGCTAACACATTTAGATCTGAAGTATTCGGAAGTGTCGGGCTACCTTTGGCTGGTGGTACATTGTCGGGCAATATCGTAATTGAAAAAACCAACAACGCAACAATAAATTTAGATTCTGTTGTTGGTGGTTCTAGTAATCTAAAATTCCTGAGACAAGGAATTGATGAAACTTCAATTAATAGCGGAATTGTAAGAACTCTAATAAATCGCACTGTTGGCAGTGATGCAGTAAATTTGTCGATATACAATACCTATTTTCAAGTTGATGCACCTTTATATGGAGCGCATACAACTAGCGGTGATCTAAACACAACACTATCAAGCAAATCATATGTGGATACGAAATTAGATTTGGCTGGCGGTTCAATGACTGGAAATCTGACCATTAACCATACGCTTGGAAATGCAACTTTGGTTTTAAATTCTGCTGCTCCACATTCAGGTTTTTCTACCATCTTGTATCGTAGAGATGGAAGTAATACCTCTCTGATGCAAAGTACACATACTAGATTGTTGTCCAGATGGGTACATTCTTCTGGTGGAACGGATACCGATTTTTCACTTTACAATTCAAGAGGTGAAATCAACAAAGAAATTCGCGGTGTTTCTACCTTGAGTAGTGATCATGCAACAACCCTCACAACAAAAGATTATGTTGATTCTGTTGCTGGAGTGCCAACGTCTGGTGGTGAGTTCACCGGTGATGTGACATTTTCTAATGGTACTAGTGACGTTGGAAAAATACTTTTACAAGAAAAGGGATCTAATGGTTCGAATACATTTCATTTTAAAGCGGCTAATTCAATGGGTGCTTCATACGGTTTAAAATTCCCTGCAAATGACCCACTTGATAACAGTTCTGATTGGGTTTTAAAAGCTAGTGGCCCTGCTGATGGTAGTGGAGATGTAGAACTATATTGGAATAGAGCTGTTATGTCGGCTGGTGGAGAATTTACTGGCCCAGTAACATTTTCAAATGGAGCTAATGATGCAGGTAAAATATTATTCAAGGAGGAAAGTAGTAATGGTACGGCATATGTTGCTTTGAAGGCAGCGCCTAATATATTTAATGGTTCTTATACTATGACTTTACCTGAGGAAAAACCTTTTACTGATTCGCGGCTGCATACTTCTGAAGTTACAGATTCTAACGGCGATTATATATCCTTTTGGGCTGATAATGAACGTGCACATACAAGGAAATTTATATTAGATGGTGATTCATTAACACCTGATAGTGCTGAAATTGAATTTCGTACTTCTTCACTTAATTCTCTTACCTTAAAGGCAAACGTATCAAATACTGATAATTACACAATAGTATTTCCAGCAGGCAAACCATCGGTAAATCAAGTACTAAAAGTTGGTTCAATAAGTGGTGAAACGGTTAATATGATTTGGGCTGCAAATTAATAACTATGTTTAAGAACATAGAGAAATAATAATGGAATATTTTGCAGTACTTTTTAAATACAGTTGGATGATGCTTATAGTTGTCGCGGGTGCGATAGTTAATTTATTGAAGCACTTACTGGAATCTAAACAAGATGAAGAAAACGATAATGCTTTTTCTTTGTTGCAGGGTGCATATATAACTCTTGGTAGTTTGTTCTCTGGTTCTTGTGTCGGTTTAATCTCAACTCACTTTATAGATAGCACATTAGTAATTGGTGGCTTGGCTGGTCTTGCAGGTTATCTTGGTGTTCGTGGCCTTGAAGAAGCTTTTGATATGGTTGTTGATTGGATGAATGCCATGATCAAGTCAAAAAATTCAGAAGATCGTAAAGTAAACATTAACGTAAATAATAATCGAAGAAATAGGAAAAAAACAAAACGGGCTGAAACAGAGTCTGATGATTGGGGAGTAATAGACAATGACAACGATAAAAACTAAAAACCAACGAGCAAGAAAAGCTGCTGGTTTAAGTCTAAAAGGACTATCAAAAGCTTGTTTTATTATGGGTATTATCATGTTATCAACAATCTACGCGCAGTCTCTTTTTCCTGTTGTAGCGTTTGAAGATTATGAAATAATTTCTGCAACCGATGATGAAATTATATTAAATGTCTCATTAGTGAAGTTATTAGATGAAACCAGACTTTCCGAAACAGAAATTTGGTTCGGGCGTAGTGAATTCGGACGGTATTTTCAAATTGAGGGAGAATATATCAGGGAGAATAATCCAGATTATATTGAAGGTTCTCGACCAAAAAGTTATTTAAGACAGCGCTTAGGCCAAGTAGCTTTCTACGATACCAACGATGTCATTAAAGAGCCGATTCATGAAGTAATGTTCATCCTTCAACACTCTGATGATAACGATTTGGAATATGATTCTGAAAAACCAAAAGGCAATAGGTTCTACCAAGAGGGCGATATCAGGTTTACCGTTGTTGGTCCTTTCGATGTGACTAAATGAATAGAAATCAGCGTAATAAAATAAAAATGCACTTAATAATAATCGTCTTTATTATTTTAATCACTTATTCACTTGCTACAGGACTCTAATTTTTATGGCAGTAAACAAAGACAAGCTGGCTACGTGTCAGATTCAGGTAGAAGCTAGAATTAATTTATTACTTGATCATATTCAAAGAAAAACATGATCAAGGTGTTTATATAGAATCAAAATGGTTTTTACTATTAAATAATTTAATGCAAATTGATGATGCTGCAAATAGAATGATAGGAGCTGAGGCCGGTGCTGACGGTGCTGACGCAACAGTGGGCGTTTAAGAAACTCTCTTTTTGTACTTCAATCTTTGAATTTTGGTTTGGAACATTTTCTCGGTCTTTTTTTGGTTCATGAATTTTATCAACTGAGATATCTTCTCAGGGTCAGATAATTCGTTCCCCGAAGTTATAATTGGTCTTGTGTATGGCTTCTTTCTTGACATTATTAAGTATTTAGCCATAGCGTTAATTCAATACAACTAAATACTAAAACACACACGAGGATTTTATTATGTGGTTTTGGATATCATTATTTTTATTCGTATTTTTTATTCGCGCTTGCTATTTGATCGGTGTCTATAAAAAAGAAAACGAAAAACTAGAAGCTAATAACAAAGATATACGCGAAAAAAACAAACAGTTGATTGTTCTGAAAAATACGAAACAGTGGAAGTGAAAATTAACGCGCTCCATACCTAACAATAAATTCTTCTCTAGACGTTAATTGTCTATTGATGATTTGTTCAGCCTTTTTCTTTTTAGCTTGAAAAATTATATCTAAATTATTCTGTTGATCATCCAAACACTCTTTGTGAAGACTCTTGGTATCATCTTTCTTTTGAATTATTATTATCTGTTGTTGTGCAACTGCTTTTTCTTTTGCTAATTTTTCAGCCTTTATTTTTGCGTAGTATTCTCTATTAGCAATTGCTTTTTTATGTTTATCACTTTTTCTATAAGATTCTTTTCGTTTTTCTCTGAAATAATTAGGATGCTTTAATTTATAATTAGCTGTTGCAAGTTTTGAGCATTCAGCACAACATCCATTGGCAGTGTAGCGGATTGTTTTATGTTGATCTTTACGAATACATTCAGTGCCGATATAGAAACGTGAATTAGTATCTATGGCAGTCTGTCTGTCAAACGGTATTTCTTCTTCTGTAAATTCTTTCATTTTTGTTCTCCTATTAAATTAGTTCTAATGCGTCTAGTGCATCAGATATTTGTTTAGTGTCTGTTTCGAATTTATTCATGGACATACAAGTAAGCAGTAGATCATGTATATCAACTTCTTCTGGGCCGGTTATATCCACCAGTTCAGAGTAGTGTTCACAATAATCAGTGTGTTTAGATTCTGAAACATTTAAGAAATAGTTATTGATTTCTTTGTATGCAGTTTCAGTCAGTGCTGATTTATTGTGTAGCCAAATATTTCTGAAGTAACTCCAACTTTCATCAGAAATAAAAAGAATCTTTTCTTCTAGGATGCTGTTCATACTGCTTTCAACCATTTGATAATTTCACAATCATCTGGATTTATGATTTGTTCATCAATCTGATTAGGATGAACCCAAGCTTCATCTTTGGTTCCTTTCTGGCAGTTCTGAGTCTTGGTGATTAGTTGCAGGTTATCTTCATGGTGTAAACCGCCATTGTGGAGAGATATAACATGGTCCGTCTGGATTTCAGAATCATATATGGAATTTAATTCACTGGCTACGCGATAGAACTCTGCAATTTTATCTTCGTCAGCGTCTATAGGTGTTTGTAGTTTTTTTAGTGCTCTACGTTTTGCAGTGTAACCAGCACACTTATCTTTATTTGCTTGGTTCCATGCCTTTATTATTGCAGCCTGATATTCTGTATTATCATTTCTGTATTTTGCACTTCGTTCTTTACCACACTCGACACAACAACCACTTTTAGTTCTACGTTCAGATGTATGGCCATGAATGCATGGTTTTTTCGTATTATATAATGGTGCTTTAATTCTTATAGCTTCAGCTCGATTGTTTGGATAGTTCATTTTCTATTTCCTTTTATTATTATTGTTTTTCTGTTCCTCTTATTTCTATTTATGCTGGAAGCACTCCAGGAAATCTTTTTTTGAATTAATTGTTAGTGCTTGCATAAATAAAATAACAATTGGAGAATTAAAATGAATATTAAAAATAGAATTAAAAGTGTTAGAACAGAAGTAATGGTTTCACTGCATCATGCGCTGAAGTGGGATAGTTTGTTATTCATGGCAGTAGTGTTTTTTGCGTTATCGTTTATTCCAGCCGTTAAAGAAGACAGTCTAGAATTATTGAATATGATAATAACTTTCTTTATTTTATATGTGATTGTTTTTACTTTGACACTGGTAAAACAGTTGGTGGTGGAACAATGGAAAAAGAGAAAGCCTAAAGCTATAATTTAATTATAGTGTGTGGAGTGCTGGGTTTATAACTTCAGGCTTTGCATCATTTCTATGTGGTCCATATTTTCATACGGATTTGATTGTTTTGTTAGTAGTTGATTGTTTGCTGCTAATGCAACCAGCTTGGTTATCTCAGACGCTGTGATAGCGTCTGTATCGAACTTTTCAGCATGGAAGATAAAGGCTTCAGGTCTATGAGCAATCATTGAATACTGGAGCTTGGCTTTGGAGTCAGGTAGGTTTTTAGCTTTTAGTGCAAAGAACTGTTTAAATTGCTGGCAAATTAATTCTTGATTCTCTTTTGATGGTAATTCTGATGGCCAAACATATCTATTCTTAGCTTTCTTATAAGTTGATCGTTTCGCTCTTTCTTTTAATTCTTTACGCTTCTGTTTGAATTCTTCTATATCTGCACAGTTACCAAGCTCCTGAATATCGTTCTTTGGATTTGTTAGACCCGCTACAAGGTTTGTTAGTGGATGGCCCTCTGATGCTAAGAGTGAAACAAAGAAGTCTTCAAACTCAGTTACAGGCTCTCCTATTGGAAAAGATTTTAATACTTGAGTTTCAAAATCAATCTCATATTCCCAAAGTAGTCTTATAAAAGCTCTACTTGCATAGTCGAATTCGATGCTTGATTTTGTTTTAGCGTGATATCTATGTTCCTTTTCTCTAGGAGATTGTTCTTCATTATTAGAGTGTCTTTGTGTCTCTCCCACGTAGAACATTATCGTACTGTCTGAAGGTAGCGTTGAACCATAGACTCTGATGCTATTCATCTTATTAATAAATGCAGGCTTGTCTCCATCTGATATTTCATCAAGATTAAAGCAAAGTGCATATACGGTATGTAGTTGTTTATCTTCCATTGTTAATTTATTTATAAAGAATGATTAATTTTCTGGATAAAAACAAAAAAGATATTTTATTGGAGCGATTCCTATAAATAGAAATACACAAACAATAAAATAGGTTTAATTAAAATGAATGATTCAGAAATAGCAAAAAATCAAGGCCGCTCTGAAGCTGGTCTAAAAGAACATAGACAACAATCAAAGCGTAGGTCTAAAGTAAAAACATTAATTATGAAATACGTGAAGGATAAGCATCCAACTGTTTTCTATAAGGCTAAAGCTGCTGCTGAAAAAGAGTTAGACGGTAAAGGATAATGATTTATTTTCCATCTGATAGATCGACTGCAAAGCTGTATGGTTTTAAATATTATTTTACTAATGTTGCATGTAAGAATAAGCATATATCTATTCGTAATACTAAAAGTGGTGGTTGTTTGGCTTGTTTCAGGATGAGGGAGGCCAATAGAAGAAAAACTAATCCCGAATATTACATAGAAAAAAGAAAGAGAGATAAAGAGTATCACCTTGAATATTCTAAAAAACATAGAGAAGAAAATAGAGAAGAAATAAATTTGAAAGGAAGGGTTAGATATCATAAAAATATACACAAGCAGAGAGAAAGAAATAGACAGTATACAAAGAATAATCCTGATAAAGCTAATGCACGAACTGCTCTCAGACGCGCTCGTATATCTAAAGCTACACCACTATGGGTAGCTCCACCATACAAACAAGAAGAAACACCAGAACAAAAGACAAAATTTAAAGATATTCGAAAACAGATGCAAAGTGAAATTCGTGAATTTTATACTGAAGCAGTTCGTTTAACTGATAAAACTGGAATTAAGCACGTTGTAGATCATTACTGGCCAATTACTCACGATGATCAAAGTGGTTTGCACGTACCAGACAATCTAAGAGTTATTCCAGAATCCGATAACATAGCCAAGTCAAACAAACTTCCAAACGACCCAAACGGCTGGCACATGCACCCCGATAATCCTAATAGGACCACTGAATATGATCGACTATAGATTATTCAAAACTAATGGCCATCTTGCAGATTATCAAATTGAGTCTATCGCTGATGTTAGCTATAGAGAGTGGTTTAACTACTACCATGCATATCCAGTAGATAATGATTATTTTAGAAAGTCATTAGAGGATTATTTTGGTATGAATACTTTTAATGATCATTTGAAAAACATAAAGGCAGCTAAAAACGAGATAACAACATTACTTCTTCAGGGCAGCTCTGATGATGTTCTTGGAATTTTGCATATCGTTGCCTATAAATATTTGCAGTTGATTATAAAAAATAGAATTAATGAAGGAGTTCAGGAGTTACAAACGATATGAATAACGATTTGGAATACATAAGACTCATAGAAGCATTACACGTTGTTGGCGCTAGTACCAAAACAGTTGAGCTGGCTATGCAGCAATTGAAACAGAACTTTAGGGATATGACAGTAACACTAACTCCAGTGTTAATAATATCAGATAGAAAGAAATTGATTGAAGATATGGAAGCTTTGGATGATATCTAAAATTAATTTAACGGCTGCAAGTGGATGATTAAGAACGTTTAAATTATTTAATTCTTTGATTGGTTCAAAAAAGGGTAACACGAACAGTTCTCCATCATAAATAACTTTATTAACAATAACTTTATTTGGAGAATTGATATGAGTAAGAAAAGTGAAACCCCTAAGATTGATCAGACTGCATTACCTACCTACGCTTATAAGCTCAAACGAGCCAACATTGAATCTCGTGTTCTTAAGACACTGCGAGAAGAACACTCTGAACTTTATAAAACGATACGTGAAAATGTAGTAGCTCAGATGGGTGGTGAATAAGATGATTGAACCAATATTTGAACTTGACGAATATCAATTAAAAATAATCGCTAAAGAGACTTGGAATGTATTAGCAAACAAAACATACCATGTACATCTTTCGAATTATTTGCATAGGACAACTAAAGAAAGACACTTTAAAAATGTGGTTCATTGCAAACGCCAGATAGAAGAATATTTAACTATCAACGGTGACGATAGATATATTCAAAACGATGAAATCACAGAAATGATTGTGAATAAGTTTGATCAGGTAAGAAAAGAAGTAGCACAAACAGTTAATAACTTGGAGAAAATATAATGGAGCATAAAATCAAATTACAACAAAAAGAAAGTGTCAACGATCAGCTTAATCGTTGGTGCAACGCACCCTTCATGCAACGAATTAAGGCATCAAAGCCTGAGATGTTTGAGTCTATGAAAGTAAAGTTCAAAGATAAGATTATGAAGGACCGTATGAAAGCTGATCTTCTGGCTGGTATGAGTGGTGAAGAACTTCAGAGGTTCTATGAACAAGAGCGAATAGAGATTGAAGGACAATGAACTATAAAAGCATAGACAAGTATCTAGTAATGGATGTTAGGACAATTGGCGGTGGAACTAAAGTTATAAAAATTCCGAACCCTGCCTACTATGAAGTTGATGAAGAACGATTAAAGCGATATGAAAAAACAGTAAAAGCATTGGAGAAAATATAAAGATGATGTTCCTATTAAAAAATAAATTGCTTATCTACCTCCATAGAATTAGATATCTTAAATGGTATTTGAAGTACGGTGTAACACCTTCATACTTTGATGAAAATATTAGATTTGCATGGACTGTGTTAAATCAATGGGAAAAAATGATTTCAACTAGTCCAGAAGATCAAAAAAGAATTGATGGCTTAAAACATTTTTTTTCTTCAACAACTGAAGCTGGATTTTATGAACTCTATATTCCATTTTATAAAAGTCTAGATAAAAATAATCAAGGTATGTTTGAGCCGTTATTTTATTTTGCTGAATATACTAAGAAACAATTAGCAAAATCAGTACGATTAGAAAAAGATGTACTGCTTATGGATGATATTTGACAGTTGCGGGGCAGTGGTTAGGGATGATTTGGATTATTAGGACTGTTTAGGGATGGTTGGAGATGGTTGGAGATGGTGGAAGGAATTTAATTATTATTGATTTCAAGGAGTTATAAAAAAAGTAAACATAAACGATCTTCGATCATAAATAAAAGAAAGAGCTAATTAATGTTCTTTTTAATTTACTAATTTAAACGGAGAAATAAAATGGGACTACAAAGAACCTACACACTAAAAGACGAAACCGTATTAGCTCAACGAGCCTACGCAAAAAGAAAATCTCAAGCAAAACAATTCTTATGGAAGCAGCTCAAGCTTCAACACCCAGAAATATTTGAATCATTGGTCGGCGAATTTAATGCAAGATACGATTCAAAAATAACAGAGCGGGGTGATATCTAATGGAAACTTATACATTTGAAGATGATCATCAATTTGATTCTTTATACGACTACGATTCTGATATTGATATGGACGCTGATTATAGAGAAGAACAGCTTATTGACATAGTAATTGGAGAATATAGCAAATTCGATCAATGTGATTACGATCATATTAATTTTAAAACTATGCTCTATGGTTTGAATTTTATAAAAGTGAAATTTCCATTTGGTGGATTTTCAAACATACAGGAAATTATAGATGTAGTTGCTTTTGATGATGGTATCTATGGCGCTCATCAAACATACATAGCCATGTTAAACCGCGAATATGAAGTTGAGTGTGACTCTAATTGTGCTGGTTGTAGTGGTTATGGTTCTCCTAATGATTGTTATCGTAATCATAATTTTTTTAAACAAATTAAGAAAGTATTAGAACCAACAGATAGATTTTATAGTCCTCTACTTCCAAGTATATATGTTGAAAACCTATATCAAGCAATGAGAGAAGCACACTCAATAATGGAGGATGACTTTGATATTTATGAAGCAATAAGTCCACTTTTAAACACTGTATTAGAAATGGAGAAAATCTAATGGAAAACCAATTAATAGACAATGCAACTAAGTTGCCTAGAAAAAAATCAGATAAGTTTGTTCATATTAGAGGACATAAAATTAATACAACTGGCCCTCGTGGTTGGTTGACAATAATTGATGATGATTTAAAACGTCAAATGAAACCGTATGGCATGTTCAACTATATGATGAATGAATTAGAAGATACTAGATTAACACTTGAACAAAAAGAAAATCTATCTGCATTATTTGTGAAGACTTTGATTTCTAGTGATGATGTTTGTTTTGGTCAAGTTGGTCTAAAACGTTCTATTAGATATCAAGTAGATTTCTTTCCACATTACGATACTGATTCTGGTCGTGGTGTTCATATAGATATAAAAAGCAGAATTCATTCTCTTGAGTATAGAGAGGAAAAGATATTCATGAAGGAAATATATATTCCATACTCATTTTTTGAATTTGGATTCATGGATCAATATGGTGATCATACTTATGGTGATCGAATTATGAAAAAGTACGATAGACCAAATCTTTTATTTCATGGAGGTTTTAGACTATGAAATTTACTCTATTACATTGGGACGTACCCAACTGGAAAACAAACAACTTAGTTAATCAGAATGTTGTTCATGATGAATACCTTTATGAATCATCTTTCAGAGAGCTTTATCAACATATGGAATCTTCTGTTCAGGAGATTACTTGTAAAGAAGCTGGTTGGTTATTAATACCTGCTGCATTTAAAGATGTATCTGATGAATCATATGATGGTGCTTATAAAATTGATTATGACACTGGAGAGATGATACCCAAATACAGAGAAGATGGTTTGTTGCATGTTCAAAGAGCCTACACCAATATCACTACAGTTGAATTTCTAGTAGTTGATTATGATGGTGGAGTAACTTTAGAAGATGCCGCAGAGCACTGGACTGGATATGAATTCTTTCTATATACAACATTTAATCATTTAGTTGATAAAGATAATGGTGAAGGTGCTGTTGATCGTTTTAGAGTTGTTGTAAAGATTAAAGAGCCTGTATCTATAGATGATTATTACAAACGGTCAGATTCATTATTGGTTCTTGCTGGTGGTAATTGTGATGAAACTACTTTTTCTCGCGGTAGAGCTTTCTACTGGCCATGCAAATCAAAAGAAAATTCTGATGATTTCATTATGGCGTATTCTGAAGGAAAGTCTGTAGACGTTCTTGGTTTAGCTGAAAACGTAGTAATTAAACGTACTGCTAAAACTGCAACTACATCTAAATATAAGAACGATAATCCTGAAGATAATCGTGCTGAAATTGCTCAAGAATTAATGCAGTGTAATTTCCCTTCTTATAATCAGTGGTTTCAGATGGTTGAAGCAATGTGTATTGCTGGTTATTCAGAAGATGAAATCTATGCAGTAACTCTTGATAATCCAAATCATGCAACAACAACTTCTGGAACACCAGATTATACAAGGTGTAGAGGCCACTATATTAGATTTGCTAATAAGATGGGTGATGAAGGTGATGCTGTAGGAAAACTAGTTAAATGGATTCAATATTATGGCAATAATAAATTCAGAACTAAAGGATATAAGAAAGACAAAGCTATTAACGAACAAGACCAAGAAATAAAAAGGTTAGAAGACTTGATAGCAAATATGAATAAAAAAAAGTTAGATAATAATAAGACCGTGGAGGTATAACAAATGGATACTAACAATAATAATAACGAAAGTGAAGTGCTAGCAGAAACAGATTTAACTGAAGAACAAGAAGCACAAGCACAGCTTGATGAAGCAAAAGCTAAAAAGGCAGAGCTGGAAGCAACAAAAGAGATTGATGAAATAATTGAAGAACTTAATTTCATGGATAAAGACTTTGATGAATTATTATCAGAGACTGGAAACGCTGTAGCTTTTGTTAAATCGTTTGATGATCAGGTTCGATTTGTCAATGAGTTAAATACTTGGGCTTACTGGGCTAATCAGAAATGGAATCTAAATGATGATTCTGAAATTCAACGTAAGTATAAAGTTGTTGTAGATACAGTCAAACAATATCGAGATGATTTAGAAGCTTTGAATCTTTTAATACCAGCAGTGGATAAAAAAGATGAATCAGCACTGGCAGCAAAACAACGTATTGGAAAGAGTCTAATTCAATCTAATATGAAACGGGTTCGTTCTTGGATTACCCAAAGCAATCAGAAAACAAGTAAAGATAGAAGTATTTCTATTGCTGCAACTCTTGATGGAATACCAGTGAAATATTCTGAATTCGATAAGAAGGGACAATTCTTTGGTGTGGCTAATGGTGTAATTGATTTGAGAGATGGTTCTTTAATTAAAGATAAGCCTGAATACATGCTTTTGAAATCATCTGAAATTGAATATGAAGAAGAAGCTGATTGCCCAGTTTGGAGAAAGGTTATATTAGAAATCATGGATGGTGATGAATCTAAGGTTGATCTATTGCAACAGATTGCAGGTTCTTGCATGGTTGGTAACTCAAAAGAGAAGATGTTTTTCTTTAACGGTGAAGGTTCAAACGGTAAATCAACTTTTGTTCAAACCATTGAAAAGATAGTTGGTGTTGCTAAGCATGGCGGTTATAAAGCTATGGCTAATCCAGATATGATTACAGGAGCCAGCAATTCAGAAAAATCATATGCACTTGCAGAATTAAAAGGTGTTCGAATGATCTGTATGAACGAACTAGGTTCTTCTGATAATAATAGAAATGATAATTTACTTGACCATACGATTGTTAAAAGAATGGTTGATTCAGATGAAGGATTAAATGCAAGACCAATTCGCGGTATACCGTTTGAATATAGTTGTGTGGCTACCATGATTGTTAATACAAATAACATTCCATCAGTTTCAACAGTTGAATGGGCAATCTGGCGTCGATTAATTATGATTCATTTTAATCGTATGTTTAGTGAAGCAGAAAAAGACCGTGATTTGGTTGACGGTAAGCTTCAAGCAGAGCTATCAGGTATTCTTAACTGGTGCATAGAAGGAGCTGTGAAGTACTTTGCCAATGGTGAGAAGTTCGATATACCAGAAGTAGTACAGGCTGATACAGATGATTGGAGAGCCAGTGAAGATAAGCTTGGTGGATTTCTTGATGCCAATGTTATGGAAGATTCTAAATCAACTATTAAATTAACAGAGTTCTTGGAGATTTATACTGATTGGTGTACTCGTAGAGGAATGTATGCTGGTGGTGAGAAGGAATTAAAGAAGCAATTAATTCAAAGAAAGTATGAAGTATCGAATGCTTTTAGTGGCGGCACAAACAGAGTGGTGGGCTATAAGATTAAAGATATTTCAGATGCCATACTGGATAATGCAAATGATAAACAGATGCTCAGAAAAGATGATTTAGATGATTCTGGAGATAATGTTTTGCGATTTTGATTGATTTTATAAATTAATTATTAAGACATACAAGCCGCTGAAATGCGGTTTTTGTCTTTATGCTGATGAAAAACTTTCTGATTACCCCCATTTACTCTATTGTTGATTTTGTTGAAGGTTTAAGAAATAACTTTCTGAATACCCCCATTTGCTCTATCGTAGTTTTGTTGAACGAAATTACTTTCTGAACACCCCCATTACATACATTATAAGGATAGACAAAATAGAGAAAATGGGGTTTTTTAGGTTTGATAAGTTCTATTACAAATATTGTTTTTATATATATTATATTATATTGTTTTTTTCTATAGGTAAGACTATATAGAAGCGAAAACCCCCATTTTGTACATTATCCCCATTATGATTGATTAAATGATTAATTTTAGATAATTAATTAATTGTTATTGATTTTCATGCACTAGCACTATTGAAATCCACATGGCGAAAAAATCAAACATAAACGGCTATCTATCATAAATACTTTTGAGTTCAGAAATGTATTTTATAGTTTTCCATTTTTGTTATTCATTGATTGATTTTGTTAATAACTTGATTTCATAATTTGCTTTATTAATATTATTAATTTGTATTTCATTTTTACCAACCTCCATAGATAGCCCAATTAATTTTGGGCTTTTCTTATTCCACTTTTAATAAATTAATCATTGAACTAATCACAACCATTATGTTCTTACCTTTATTGCAAGAATTCTATTTCCTATTCTTGCATAATTTACTATTGGAGCTGGTCAGATTAGTCAGCTCTTTTTTTTGTGTTACGTAAAATACAACAATCATAAATATCTTATACACACTTGGAGAAGTAACAATGAATAATAAAGTACAAAAACTATCAGAATCAATAAACAACATTGAAGAAGCTGTTAAAACAGTAGCTGAAATTAATTACAAATTTGAATATGACGAATCAAAACGAATAAACCCAGACAGCAATTTTGATATTGAAACAGTATTAAAACGATCAATAGAATTAACTGAATATCATGAAGATCTATTTAATTCAACAAAAACAGAAACGGTATTAGATTATAAACACGGTGAGATTGTATCTCTTTTGAAAAACCTTAAACCAAGAGTAGTGACTCTACTGGAAATATTTGAAACCAAAGTATTAGAAAATCTAAGTACTGAATTAAAACAAGCAAATCAATAATCAATAATAACTAACCAACACAATTTAAGGCTCATTAATAATGGGCCTTTTTTGTTTATGGCATATACAAAATTAATAATCGAATTAAATGTAAATACTTAATGAAGAAAAACAAACCAACCAACTTCGATAACCTAGATGAAAAGATAGATCATCTCCAGTATCAACATGACACGCTCTTAGAGTCTTTAGGAATAGCTGCATACAATCTAGATAAGTTTCTATTTGACGTGCTGATGCTCCGTATAGAGCGCATTGAGAGGCAATTACTATCTCTCGAACACTTCCGTGAAGATATTAAATTAACTATCACATATGACAACGACCTAGAAGGAATTAGTTTCGACTCATGGCAAAAAATATCATAAGCCGTTTTTCTCTAATATGGTTTTCAGTTTTTCGTTTTTGCACTTTTTCAATTCCGTTATTAATAAATACTCATATCAACTAATCAACGGACCTAATCACCAATGAATGATCAAGAACTAGAAGAACTAATGTTTCAAAACCTCTCACAAGATGCCAAACAACAATTCATTAAATTAAATGATACTGGAGCAACGCTAGACAGTCTTGGTGCTGATGCAAACATGAAAGCTAAAATCACTGATCTTCAAAGTCAAATCATATTAAAAGATCTATTAATGAAAAAAGAAAAAATAGATATGGCAATCCAACACGTTTCTAAACACTTCAAAACTACTGAAACAAAAATTAAAAATGCTATTAAGAAAAATGAAGAAGCAGAAACAGAACGCAAGATAGCTCTTAGATTAGAACGTGAAGAAAAGGAAAAGGCAGAAGATGCTGAACGTAGAGAACAATTAGCTAAAGAACAAGATGCTGAAATTGAAGCTAAGGAAAAAGAGAAAACAGAAAACGAGAAATTAGAAAAAGAAGAATCTGAAACTGAAGAAAAGTAATTACTTAATCAGTCTCCAAGTCTCTCTTACCTTATCTAGCTGATCTTCTAAACCCAACTCTATCAAAAGCTTCTCTGACTCCTTACCATAATTCAAAGAGCGCACATGACAAGACGATGAATACCTTCTGTGCTCAGGCTGTCTAGTATCAGGAGTTAGAGTAGTCTTTAATATCCAGCCACGATTATAGAACCTCTGATATATATGAGTGGGAGATAAAGAAACAGCAGTTGCAATTTCTCCAACAGTAAATGTCAATTGTGGTAATGGCGGTAATCTATTGTCAGTCTCTGACTGTTCCCAAGCAACAACATAAACACAATGTCTATTAACATCTTCAAACCACTTATGATCACTGTTATAAGGTCTAACTGGTCTAACCTGTAACTCTACAGTCTTAGTAAGATCATCTGTTATAGCTATCAACTCTTTACGATCATCTAGTGCTAGTGTCTTAACCTTCTTCTCAAGCTCTACTAATAGATTAGAAATATGTTTGATACGAGCAGCAGCACCACTATGTGGTCTATAAGATAGCGCGGAAGCTTTTAGCTTTTCCTTAATCTTTCTTTTCATATTTTTGAATTGTGTGTGTTTGAGATTTGTATATTTAATATTTATCTTTTCATGATTTTAAATTATAAGTTTTATAGATTTTGATATATCCAGTTCTTGAATTTACATCTCCATTAATCCCAAACAACAACTACAGAATACTGAATAGGTAAACATGCACCTCTTAGATCGTGCGTGTGCTGCTCTGAACCTGAGAATTAATTTTATCTATTCCAAAATCAATCAACATCCAAAACAAATCATTAAACAATCACTACTATCTAGCTGTTATCATGGCGTTTCACCCGCTATTAATTAGTATTATTGTTAGTATGTAAATGTTAGTACTAACAGGAGAACCAATAACCGTATATAAATCGTATAGTTACGGCAGATAAATTAAATTAATTATTGGTGATAGTTATCTTATGTAAATGACTGGCCATGTTTTAGACCATTATTTGTACATTTCTTGAACAATTATTTAATTATTTGATTAATTTTTGAACGATTAAAAAGCATTTTAATTCTGATTGTTTTCAGTTTAGTTAGTAGTTTTGGGACCAACGATTTCTGATAACCAGTTATATCGTACATCTTAGCTAATGGGTCGAAATTGAAATGCACTTTTTAATAATTAATTAATTTCTTAAATCAATCATCACCTCCACTAAACGATCTTCATACGGTTTCTCTAAATCATCCTACTAATTATTTTAATAGTTAATTTGCGGCCAGCTTCATCTAAAAAATGAACGCGTAAGTTTAGGATTACTAAATAAAGATACACATAAAGTTTTGGAGAACTTAAAAATGAATAATAAAAAATTAATTAATAAAAATGACGTTATAGATTACCCATCATTAAAACCGTACAAGAAACCTACTTCAAAATACTTCTACGTTAGCTTCCATATTAATGGCAGGCTCCAGTCTAAGAGTACAAGAGAAGAACATTGCCCTGACCGCGCACACACTAAAGCTCGTGACATTTACAAAGAGGCTTTTGAAGGTAGTAAGACAGAATTAAAAGGTAAGGTCATATCATTAAAAGATGCTACGGATAATTTTATTCAATGCAGACAGAACCAAAAACGACTTGATAACAATAAGTCTAAAACGATAGCCAACTACATTAGCCTTGTTCATAGAATGAATGGATATAGGGTAATTAATAATAAAACAATAAAAGTCACTGGTTTGGTTCATCCAGATACATTAATTCATGACATTACACAATCTGATGTGGATAAATTCATTTTCTCAATTGAAAACAGTGTTGCACCATCAACTGCGAAAGCCATGTGTCAAAAGCTCCGTATTATTTTTGATTTTTTCCTATTCGAAGATACAAACATAAGAAAAACGTTATACGCATTTAATAATTTAACGATACCAACTAATAAAGCCAGTCCAGCCACTGGTAAGAAGAAGTTTAAAGCTCCACCAAAGAAAGAATTAACGGTAACACCAGAACAGAAAGAAGGAATATTGGATTATTTAATTAATTCACCAAATCCTGAAAATTATGTAGCAGCTCTTGGATTAATGGTTTTACCCCTGCGGATTGGAGAGTGGTTTTCATGTACTTGGGATTCTATCAACCTAGAAACTAAAAAGATTCAAACTAATCGAAGTAAGGGGTCTGAGGATGGCACAGTGACGATACCAGAGCGTTTAGTGAAAGCGCTAAAGCAACAGTACAAAAAGACTGGGAACACGCCATACGTCTTCTACACGCCCAGATCAGCCACTGGATATAAATCACACTCAAATAATCGTTGGTTTAGAAAAGCAGTTGAAAGCTTACCTGATAATCCAAATAATCCAAAGCTGGTGGAAAAGAGAAAAGGCAAACAAAAAGTAACACCACATACACTGAGACATACGCTAGCTACAGAGTTAGCTGAAATATTAACTCCTGTTGAATTAACCCTGCATTTTGGCTGGTCCAGTGTCCAAATGGCAGAGCGTTATACACATAATAAGAAAAAGGATGTAACAGCAGATAAGGCTGCACAGCATATGGATAATATAATGAAATAATTAATTAAAAATAAATTCGTAAAAAACAATCAAGCCCAATTAATTTTGGGTTTTTTTGTGGGCGATATAAAGATATATAATTTAATAAATGCAATTAATTTTTCAACATGATCCAATAAGCATAAATACTGTTATGTAAACGAACGGTAGGAATTAATTATGGAATTAAGCAAGCAAGACAAAATAAGAAAGCAAGCTAGAGAACGTCAAAGAAAGTTCAGAGAAATTCATAGAGAGCGTTTGAACAAAGAGCAAAGGGAGAAGTACCAAAATACTAGAGACAGACTTGCAGAACTTGAAGCAAGATTTAATAGTGAAGGAGAATAACAATGTATTTTAATGGCGGTTTAACACAGGATAAAAATAGACGTTTTTGGTATGTTCGATTTTATGAAGGTTTTAAAGTATCAAAACAATATCGGTTTGATAAGTTTCAAATAATCCGCTATCTAGCCGACCCACAGCACTGGGAAACACAAATTGAAAGTGTATCTGATCACTCAAGGCTTGGACCAGAACATGATGCAAAGGTTTTAGCTGAAGAAGAAGAAAGAGAAAAACGGTTTCATGATAATTTTATGTCTGATCATCAAAAAGGATGGTCCGATAAGAAAATAAAGAAGGCTGATAAGAAATATAAAAAGTGGTCAATTAAAAATAGAATTAAAAATGAAGAACACTATGAAGCCTATAAAGCTACTCCATTTGGCAAGCTAGATATCACCTTGCACGAATGGAACAACACGCTACAAGATAATCACTTGATTTTAGCCAAGTCATATACAGATGATGAATTTGATGATTTATTGTCTGATAAAAAAATAACATGGCAAGAAGATGTAGCCCGATTCAAAGAAACGGTTTTACCAGCATCATCAGAGCGCGGAAGACCGTATGAAACGATTAATGTTGAAGAAGTAGAACGATATAAAAATGAAGGAGAGTAAATTATGACAAATAGAATAACACCAGAAGAATATGTAAAACGATTAGCAACAGTAAATCCAGATGTTATTGTTTTAGAAAATTATGTAAACCAAAAAACCAAAAGATGGTTTAAATGCAAAAAATGCCATGAAAAATTTGAAGCTTGGCCCGGAAATTTGATTAGAACACATCACCCTGCTACAGCTTGTCCAGAATGTGCAGAAATACAAAGACGAATATCTAAATCACAAACGCATGAACATTTTATAAAACTGTTATCAAAATATAATCCAAGAGTAGAAGCTATTGGAACATATGTTAAAAATTATCTAAAAGTAAAAGTAAAATGTAAAGATTGTGGTAATGAGTGGGAAGCAACACCATCAAATTTAACTAAATCTAAAAATGCTAGAGGCTGTGATATATGTAGTAGAAAAAGAGCCAAAAATCTAAAAACAATAACTCAAAAAGAATTTGAAAGGCTTAGTAAATTAAATAGTCCATATATAACGATATTAGGAAAATATGTAAGAGCTATTGACCCAGTAAAAGTACAGTGCGCTTTATGTGGGCATATTTGGAGTCCCCCAGCACGTAATGTAATGCATGGTAGAAATGGATGCCCTCCTTGTAATAACTTTGAAACTGTTTCTGAAAATATGCTTTTTGCTTATATGAAAGAAGCGTTTAAGAGATTAAAAATAAATCAAGGTGCAGAACCTGAACACCTTTATAACGAAGATACGAAATTCTATCAACACTATGATATATATTTTTTCAGGCATAAAATAGCTTTAGAGTATCAAGGTCACTATCATCATGGCGTAATAAAAGGAAAATCTAATATTATAAAATATATAGGTAGCAAAATAAGAGATTCCCGTAAAAGACACAAATCATTTAATAATGGTGTCATACAAATTGATATTCATCATAAAGATTTCTGTCATATACACAATAAAAAAAGACGTGAAGAATTCATAAAAAATCTTACAGCTTTCATTAAAGAGTTGATAAAGAATAGAGTTGATGGTCAAGGAGGACACGTTCTCTATAAACCGTAAAATTAAATATGGCTCTGAGTGTAAATAGTAATACACCCAGAGATTATATTTCATGCCGCAAAAAACACCAGAAATTTTATATTATTTTAAGAGTAAAAACTGCGCTCCCTGCAAATCAAGTTCCAAAACCGTAGATGAATACGTTTCAAATTCATTAAGCCTAAAAACAGTTGTAATTGATATAGAAGATATTGATGCTTTTGAATATTCTGCAATGTTTAGAGTACGCTCGTTACCCTGCATAATCGTAGTGGACAAACAGAACGAAGTTATTAACCGTTTTGACTCTGTTTCAGAAATAAATATTAAGAATTTACTAGCTCTTTAACCAGAATTTATAAAACTTCCAGTTTTTTTTATAAATAACTCATATCACACACAAATTAGAAGTCATGTGACTTTCTAATATATTCAATGACATGGGTTTAAGAATAGATGGCTACACCAAAGAAAGTTGGACCAAGAGTTTCCACCAGCACGAAAAAAGCACCTACTCCAAAATATCAGAATCAACCAAAGAACATTATCTATGAACCAAAACTAGATGCTGTATTGGCAGTTGAAAAAGAGATTGAAGGTCTTTTACCTCATGATCTTTTAAGAAGAACGGCACTTGGAAAACCAAACGTAATTACATATCCAACTGAACGCTATCATGAAAATGGTACTGACTACGATCTAATTTATGTTAGCGAAATTATATATCCAACACAGTCAGAAATTCAAAAAAGCCAAATTGAGAGCGCTGGCTATTTCCAACCCAAACTTTCTGCCATTGCAACCCAGAAGGTAGAGAAGAAAGTTATATCTGTTATGGAAGTTCCTCACATTGAAGCAGATGAATGGGAAGCAAAGGCTATTAAACAGGCAGAAGCTTTAGAAGAAAAGGCTCGCCAAATTGTCTAATACTATCCCAGCAACCACACAACAAGTTTCCGACCCAGAATTTAAAGTAGTTTTTAAACCATTAGCCGGTGCTCAAGAATTGATGCTCACTTGCCCAGCACAAAGACAATTATTTGTAGGAACAAGAGGTAGCGGAAAAACCGAAGTCACCCTAGCGCATTTCAGAAAATATGTTGGACTAGGATACGGAGCTAGTTTGACTGGAGTATATATTGCCCTGAGCTACAAGGCACTAGACGATATTATTAAAAAAAGTAGAAAGCTTTTTGGAAGCTTTGGAGATAACGCTCGTTTCTTATCTGCAAAAGGCTCATATCAGTGGGTATTCGCAGACGGAGCAACTTTAGCCTTACGTGTTGTTACAAACCAAACTCAATATGATGAAAATATTCACGGAATTGAATACTCGCATATTTACTTCAACGAGCTTAGCACTTGGCCTAACTTAGAAATCTATGATATGTGCCACTCATCTAATCGCCATAGCTTTGTTCCAGAACGTGATTCTCCAATAGATGAAAATGGAGTCATGCAAATTCTTCCACCACTACCAACTGTTTCTATAGCAACAACAAATCCCTCGGGCGCGTGTGCAAAAGAGATTAAAGCTCGTTTCGTTGATGTTGCCCCATACGGCTCCATTGTTAAAAGAGAAATGGAAGTATTCAATCCTAAAACAAACAAGATAGAAACAATGAGCAAAACTCAGTGTGCCATGTTTTCTTCTTGGATAGAAAATCCGTACTTGCCTCCAGAATATGGAATGGAGTTATACGATATAAGTGACCCTGCTAAAAGGCTTGCTTGGTTGACTGGCCAATTCTCAGAAAATGATGATTCTCTAATTTTTGGTGACTGCTGGGATTCAAAATTCAATGTGGTTAAAGATTTTATTCCACCACAAAACTTTCGTATATTCAGAATGTTTGATTGGGGTAGTAGTAAACCGTTTAGTGTTCAATGGGTAGCTATATCGGACGGTTCAGACGTAACTATAAATGGAAAGACTAGAAGAACAGTTAAGAATGATTGTTTCATCTTCAGTGAAATTTACGGCTGGAATGGTAAACCCGATCAAGGTCTTAGAATGTTAGCTACTCAAATAGCGCAACTTATTATACAGCGAGAACTTGATTTAGGAATTTATAACAAAGTAAAAGCTGGCTATGCTGATAGTTCGATTTTTAATTCTGAAAACGGTTCTTGCATTGCAGACGATATGGCAGAACCAGTTTTTATTAAAGGAAAAAAATATAGTGGTGTCAAATTTATACCAGCCGACAAGTCACCTAACACGAGGCCACTGGGCTTTGAGAGATTGAGAACGGCGTTTGCAAATGCTAGAGAGTTTGAAGGTGTTATAAGAGAGAAACCAGCAATATTTGTTTGTGAAGGATGCTCTGAAGGTGTACTAAGAACAGTTCCTTCACTACCACGCGATCCTAAAAAAGATTTAGATAGTTTGAAATCGAGTGAGGACCACTGTTTTTCTGGAGACACTAAAGTTCTTCTAACTGATGGAACAACTCCAACTATTGAATCTTTGATTGGCACTAATGGATTAATACAAACTTCAAAAGGTTCACAACAATATAGAAATGCAAGACTAATTAAAAACAATCAAAGAACAATCGTTTTAAAGTTCTCTGATAATTCTAAAGTTGAATGCACTCCTGATCATATGTTTCATCTTAAAAATGGTAAAACAATCAGAGCAGACAAACTAAAACAATCAGATGATCTACTAACCAGTAACAATAAAAATATTAACTTCATTGATATTGTAGAAGTTAGAAACAACGATGTTTATTGTTTAACAGTGCCAGCAACAGGCAACTTCGCATTAGCAAATGGATTAATAGTTTCAAATTGTGCAGATGTACTTCGATATCTAGCAAACGGTATGAAATCATCTTTTACAACCACTGGCCGACAATCAGGATATTTCTAAGTATCTAGAGCCAATTTTTATAAATAAAGGAGCACACCAACAAACAGAAGAACCAATCATATGTCTTTAAAAAATCTGCATCCACAATTCGAAGATATCTCAGATGAGTACGAAAAAATTAATGATGTTCTTGGTGGAAGCCGTGTTGTTAAAAATAAAGGCGTTCACTATCTTCCCGCTACGTCTGGTCAAGTTGTTGATGGCTACGGTAAAGCTGGAACTCTTGGACAACAGAACTACGAATCCTACATTACGAGAGCTATCTTTCCATCCACTTATGAAACAGCTCTTAGACGTATCTTAGGAATTCTGCATAGAAATCCTGCAAACATCAAACTTCCAGACAGTATGAAAGCTTTATACACAGATGCAGATGGCGCTGGTACTTCAATATATGATCTTCTCAAAAAAATCAACGAATATCAACTTGGGATTGGCCGCTGTGGAGTGCTTGGTGATATTAAGGTTCTTAGTAACAATAAAATTCTTCCTGTATTAAAAATCTATTCTGGAACAGCAATTCCTAATTGGTCTGAAGACTGTCATAGCGCTGCTGAATTTGTATTACTTAATGAAACAGGGCAAAAGATGAATCCAGAATCTTTTAAGTATGAAGAAATCAAACAATATAGAGTAATTAGAGTAATTAAAAATGCAGAAGGTGAATCAACTTACGTCACTGCTACAACCAATAATGAATCAGATGAAATTAGCGAATTAACATACATTTCTCCTAATGCACAAGGCGCGACACTAGAAGAACTACCTTTCAGCTTTATTAATGCTGGTGATACTAAATGCTGCATTAGTATGCCGCCTATGAGCGGTCTGGCCGATATGTGCATTTCTATCTATCGTAGTAGTGCAGATTTAGAGCAAGCACTTTTCAATACTTCTTCAGATACTCTTGTTATCACTCGTACTCAAAGTATTGCAGATGATGAAGACGAAACAATCCGCACAGGAGCTGGCAGTGTAATTAAACTTGGAAAAGACGACAATGCAAAGTTCATAGGGGTGAACTCTAAAAGTATTCCATCTCAAAGACAGAACATTGAATATAAACATGAAATGGCTTCACAGTTAGCTTCACAGCTTGCCATAGAAAGTAAGTCAAGTAGAACAAGTCAGGAAGCTTTGGCCACTCGTTTGGAATCCGCTACGGCAGCATATTCAGCACTAGCTCTAGCTGGAGCAGCAGGTCTTGAAAATAGTCTAAGAAAACTAGCTCCATTGTTTGGCGTTCAAAATCCAACTGAAGAAATCGTTGTAACTCCAAATCTTGAGTTTGCTGCGGCTGTTCTTGATAGTGATACTTTTGTTGATCTTCAATCAGCTAAGAATAACGGTTTACCACTGTCTAACAAGTCACTTCATAAGAACCTTGTTAAAAGAGGTGTAACTGAAATGACATATGAAGAAGAACAAGCAGCTATAGCAGCAGAAGAAACGTTGCTTTAATGAATGCCTACTTCAAACGATTTAATATTTGAATCCTTTATTCGTCGCCAAATATATCTGACGAAATACGCGAATGGATTAGTTAAAGACTCTGTAAAACTTTTATCTAACTCTGAAGATGAATTATCAAAGAACCTTCTTTTCTACGCTGATAAATTATCTAATACCAAACCAGCAACAGCAGCATATAAACGGACTAAAGACCAGCTTGTAAAAGAGCTTACAAAAATCCGTAAACCAGTGTATTCAACTCTACGAAATACAATTCTAGATGAAATGATAGAGCTTGCAGTTATGGAAGCTGATTTTGCTGCAAAGACTATTAATGCATCTGTTCCAACAGATAAGCCTAATGATTTTGTTAAACCTACTAGAACAGAATTAAAAGCATCTTTAAGTGCAGTGCTTCTCCCTGAAGGGAAGAACTTACCAGAAATGTTAGATGCAATTGAAACAGCAGATATTTCTCGTATGACTGGACAACTAACAAATGCATTGAACACAGGCTCCACACCAGCGCAAGCTACAAAGATTGTAAAAGATGGAGCTATAAAAAGAAGTAAAGAAGTAGCTGCAACCATTGTTAGAACTGCAACAAATTCTACAAGCGCACAAGCTAAAAACGATTTATACGATAAGAATAAAAAGTTCGTCGAGAAAGAAATCTATCGTGCAACATTAGACTCAAAAACCACACCCCGATGTTCATCACTAGATGGCAAGATTTACAATATTGGTGATGGTATTTTCCCTCCACAACATTGGAATTGTCGTAGTGTTCGAGTGCCTTACATAGACAGAGACAACTCTTTTTGGAACCGCGCATTTGACCCTTCAACAGAAAAAACATTGCTTAAAGATTACGCAAAACAGAACAAACTTACAGGTATTAGAACTAGAGCTGATCTTCCACATGGCACTAAACAATCATTTGATAAATTTGCCAGAAAAAGAAGACGTGAATTAATTGGACGCGCTCCAGACAAAGTTAATTATTCTGAATTTCTAAGAAAGCAGAGTAATGACTTTCAAGAGGAAATATTAGGAATTGAGAGAGCAAAAATCTTTAGGGAATCAGGTAAAGATATTGGAGCGTTTGTTAATCCTAAAGGTGATTTCTATACATTGGCAGAATTAAAGAACAAAAAGCTATAAACGCATAAATATATAACACACACTTTTTAAAGGACACACACATGCTTGAAGAAAAATACGAAGATCAGGAATCAATCCCTACAGGGTTTGAACACCTGTATGTACAAGGTGAAGAAGGTGAAGGTTTTTCACTACGAGCACCCGATCAAATTAAAACGGTAGACGATACGCAAGCTCTACAAAATGCATTAGCAAAAGAGCGCAATGATCATAAAGCAGTCAAGACACAGCTTAATAGTTTTGATGGACTAGACCCTACTGAAGTAAGAACTCAATTAGATGAAATTGAAGTACTTCGCGCTGAAGCTAAACAAAATCAGAATGGCGATGTTGATGAGCTTGTAACAGCTCGTTTAAATGCAAAGACTGCACCTCTCCAGCGAACCATAGACCAACTAACAAAAGACCTTGATGAAAAATCAGAAGTGATTAATGGGTTCAAGACAACTGCAACCAAATCAAAAATTAATAATGAAGTTACAACTGCTCTGACAGAATCAAAAGTTCGTAGTGAAGCACTAGCCGAATTACAAACAAGTGCAGAGTATATCTTTGAATTGAATGAAGATAATTTAGTAGTCACAAAAGATGGTCTTGCAAATGTTCCAGTAGGTCTTACTCCTGATCAATGGGTAAATCAAAAAAGAGAAACTTCTCCGTTCTACTGGCCAGAGAGTCAAGGTGCTGATGCAACTGGTTCAACTACAACCTATCCTAGCAACGCTAACCCGTTTGATGAAAAGGGAGGCACTTTCAATATGACTGAAGCCAGTAAATTAATCAAAACTAACCCAACTAAAGCTAAACGTCTAGCTGATGCTGTTGGATACAAAATATAAATTATAAATATTTTAAGTAAATAGATATAAATAAAGATTAGACAGAACTTTTTTAATCAATGAATGTTCATTGAACCAAAGATTTTGTAAACACAACAAGAGTAGTAACAGAATTCAAACAGGGATGGCCCCGCTCGAATTTTGTCGATATAAATCGGGGCCGAATTTCGTCTGAATATTAGGTTCGATTAAAAATAATTTAATTAACCATAAACAGAGGAATTCTCAATGGCTGAAGTAAGACTAAGTGACATAATCGACCCTACGATTTTTGCCCAACGCGCTCAGGTTCTAACCGAGCAAAAAACCAACGTATTAAACAGTGCTGCTGTTTCACGCTCCCCACAACTAGATGCATTTTTGGCTGGCGGCGGTAGTGAAGTGGAAGTACACAGCTTTAAAGATCTAGATGATTCTGATGAAAATATCAGCAGCGATGATCCGGCTGTAAAATCTGATAGCTCTAAAATCACTGCACAAACCGAAGCAGCTAAACGTCTATCTAGAAACAAATCATGGTCAACTATGGATTTAGCGCGTGATATTAGCGCTATGACTGAAGATCCTGCTGATGCAATTGCTAACCGTGTTGCAGCTTACTGGGCACGCCGAATCCAAGCAGTCATGATGGCCCAACTAAAAGGTGTATTTGCACAAAACCTAGCCAATGAGAACGATATGATTCTGGATATATCTGGTTCTGCTTATAGTGCTGGTGTAACTAATATCACAACTGGTGCAATTGTTGATGCTGTAACTGGTATGGGAACGTCACAGGCTAATTTGTCTTCTATCGTTCTACATCCGGTCGTTAAGGCCACTTTGAAAAAGGATAAGTTAGTTGAACTAATTCGCGATCCTTCTACTGATCAAGAATTCGAACGAGTGCTTGGTCTAACCGTAATTAACGATGAAACTGTTCCTTTCGATACTGGGGTTTATTCCACATATATCGTCGGCGCAAATTCGGTGCAATGGGGCATGGCATCGCCTACAACTCCTGTTGAATTTGATCGAGATGCGAAAGCAGGCAATGGGGGTGGGATGGAAACTCTCACAAATCGTGTTGAGCTTTGTTCTCATATAACTGGTTATACATTTTCTGGTGTGAACAACCCCAGCAATGCTGTACTTGAAGATGCGGCTTCATATTCTCGCGTATATGACGAAAGAAAACAGTTGAACCTAGTCGAATTAATTACTCGGGAGAGCTAAGAAAAAACTTTTAAACGTAAGTTTAAAGAGTGTGTGGAATGTTGGGACTGCATTAGTGCAGTCTCAGCTTCTTTTTTTATAAATACATACACAAACACACAACACTTCAAAGAGTAATTAATTATGTCAGAAGATAACGAACAAGAACAACAAGAACAACTAGATCAAGAAGACGATCAAGAACAAATCAAAACTAAAGCTAAAGCAAAATCAAAAAAAGTCTCTAAGCCTAAAGACCCTATGAAAAAGGTTAATGAAGACGCTGCTGAAGCTCTAGCCGCTAAACAAAAAGCTGATGCTGATTATGAAGAAGCTCGCCAAGCACGTTTCAAAGTATTAAATGATGAAGCTAAGGCAACTGATAAGCAAGCTCTAATGCTTGATGAAGTTAGACGCTATCAACAATCAGCAATTAAACAACGTGCTAAAGAAGCAGAACTAAAAGCAGCACTAGCAACCAAGTTATTGAAGTAATCCAATGGCTATCATTGTTGAAGACGGTAGTGGTATTGAAAATGCAAATTCATATGTTTCGAAAGAAGATATGGTTGCATTTCTAGCTGCACGTAATTTAGAAATTGAAGCCGATAATCAGAGTGCTTCATTATTCCTTGCAATGAGTATCTTAGAAGCAGAAAGCTTTAAAGGTTCCAAAGAAGAATCATCACAAGCACTCTCTTTTCCACGATCACAAATCACTGATAAAGAAGGTAACGATATTGCAGAGAACACAATTCCTAGTAGTGTCGTTAATGCTTTGTGCTTTTTAGCTTATTACCTAGATCAAGATGAAGACTTTATTGGACAAGCAGAGCCAGCAGTAAAAGAACGAATGATTGATATATTAAAAGTTAAATTTGCTGTCGGGGAGGATTTAGTAGCGCAAAAAAATAATATCAAAAGTCTTCCGTTAGTTTATAACCAGATTAAGCATCTTCTAAAGAATAGCTCTAGCAATTCTGGACGTACTATTCGTGGCTAATTTTCTAAAAGATCAGCGTAGCGCGACTAAAGATATAAAAGAGAACGGAAGACTCGTAACCCTATTATCTCCTAAAGCATCTACTCCAACAGCGTCTAAAAGATCAAGTCATGGTTTTAATCAAGACTATTCTTCAGGTGCACCTAGTTCTGATGGTTTGTATGATGAAACCCAAATCAGTGTAGTTCAGACTAGCTTCGATAGTGAAATGGTTGATGGTGTAAAGATCAGACAGACAGACTTACGCTTATTAGCATCTGGTGCATTAACAATTTCAAGCTCACACAAAATCAAAGATGGTAATCGAACATACGATATTTTAAATATTGAAACAGTTCGTCCAAGCAATATCATAATTTTGTACAAATTACAGGTTAGATAATCATGAGTGTTGATATTAATGCAGTAATTGCACAAATGTTTGAAGACACAACTGATGCATATCGCCTTACATGCGCTCTTACAAGCTCAGAGTGCGTAGATGAAACACCAGTACTATCGGGTTCACTACAAGCTTCATGGACGCCTAACGCTGGCCCTCCTAAGCCTGAGAACATTGATACAAGAGGTGAGAACTCTAAACGCCATGACATTTCAGGAGTAATAAATGAACTAGAGCTGGATGATGAATATTCTTTATCTAATGCACAGCCTTATGCACTTATTACAGAGTTTGAAAATCATTCAGCTAAAGGTGATCTTATGCTGACTAAAGCAACAGAACGATTTTCTGCATTTGCAGATCAAGCAATGAAAAAGCACATGAAATAAATATGGAATTTTTACTCAGACAGACATATTACAACGCTCTTGAATCATTTGCTTCAACTAACAACGTGGATATCATATTTCCACAAACTGATAATGCACAAGAGACTGAAGACAACGAATCAAACCTAATACCAGATGATTTTGAGAATAATGAAATCTTCTATAAATGCAAAATTCGCTCAGTAGTACCAGACACTATAGGCATTAGATACGGTCTTGCATATTATAAATGGATTGTTCAGTGCTCAATTTATACCAAAGCTGGCATCACAGAATCACTAGCTTCTTATCATGCAGACCTACTTAAAGAAGAATTTAAATTTGGTGCCAAAAAAGAAGCGTCCGACACTAAATACACATACAAGTTTAAACAAGAAACGAATATACGATTAGCAAGCCCGATTAAGGTAGCCAATTTTGTTGCACTTCCCTGTTTATTCACTGTTGCAACAGTAAGATAATTTTAACAATTTAATTTAACACTTTATATATAAAGAGGATATACAACAAATGGCATCACAAGGAAAAACAGGAATAGGCAGTTACATTGAAGCAACAACTGATTTGGTTGACCCAGCACTAGCTAAAGATGAGACAAACTATGCGGCCCTCACAAATTTTAAAGCCAGTAATGAAGAAATATCCGTTGGCAGCAACGGGAGCACGAACTCAATCGTGAGTTACACGACAATTCGCGACGGCCAAACTAACAAGAGGGTCAGCTTCTCTGATCAAGGCACCATGCAGCTTCAATTCGCGTGGAACGTAGAGGATGATTTACAGGTTTTACTTAAAGCTGCTGCTAAATCAAAAGCACGTATTACTGTACGTGAAAATCTTTCTGATGGAACAGTTTCATATTTTGAATGCTATGTTTCCAGCGCTACAAAAAACACTGGTGATGGAAACTCTGTGATCATGTTTGACGCTACTGCCGAGATAACTACAGAGATACTAGAAATCTTGCCTGCTTAATTTTAAATAATTAAAGCTTAAAAACTCAAAGCCTGTCCCATTGATTTGGGATGGGCTTTTTTTGTGTCTGTGTTTCGTGCTGATTCTTATAAATACAAGTGATTTTATAAATTCACACACAAAGGAAAACACACAATGAAATTATCAGCCTTAGCAGTAAACGAGACAACCACTTTAGAACTAATCAATCCAAATACAGAAGCTCCGCTTGGAATTTTTGTAGAAGTTCACACACCAGATTCAGCTAAGTGGAAACAGTTAGATAAGAAGTACAAAGATCATACAAAGAAGACTTCTATTTTAATTGGAAAGAAGGGCGAAAAAAATGAATATCAAGTAGATCCCTCGGAGGCTGAAAGCCGTGAAAAGGTTTTAATCGCCGCTGTAATCGAAATTACAGGCATCGAAGACGATGATTTCAACGGTAAGGCTCAAGCAGATATTCAGAAGCTTTTAAAAGATGTTTCATACCGATGGATGCTTGAACAGATCGGAGAACATTGTTCGGAGCGTAGTAATTATTTTTCGCTTCTAAGCAGCGATTAATACTAGTCGCTGAAAGTTATGCATGGTTGGGCGCGGTGCAAGATCGTTCTAATATCGGAGTGGAAATTCCGGTATTAGATTCATATGAGGAATTTATGTTCGAAACAGCAAAAGAAATAGGTTTATCAAGAAATGGAAAATCTGTTTCATTGACTGAAATCGAAAGTTATATTCGTTTATCGGGTATTAAATTCACTTTGCCTGAAATTCATCTTCTTCAAGATATCTCTGCTGCGTTCGTTAATGGCTCTCATTACTATCAAGATGATAAGCGTAAAGATGCTGAACCACCATTTAAAACAGAGCTGACTCTACAAGCACGTCAAGATGCTTATAACGAGCAACGTAAACAAGAACGTGCTGAACACAACGCAAATATTACAGCTAAACGAGAAGCTGAAGAAGCTAAAGCACTAAAGAATAATGGTGCTAAGTAATGGCGTATAAGAGTGAACTAGCTTTTATTGTAAAAGCTCAAGGTATAAATAAAACCAAAGCAGATTTGGCTGCAATGGGTACTACTGGTACTAAGTCTACCACTGCCATGACTGCTGGTTTTAATAGACTAAAGCTAGCCGTTGGTGGCATTGGATTAGCACTAGTTGCAAAAGAAGCTGTATCAATGGCTACAAGCTTTCAAGCATCAATGAATGATGTACAAGAGAAGTTAAACCTAACTGGTGATGCAATGGTAGAGGTTAAAAACTTTGCTCTTGATATGGGTGCAACTACAGCTTTTTCAGCTTCTGAAGCAGGTGATGCATTAAGTGATCTTGCAGCATTGGGATTAGATGCTAGCGAATCAATGAAAGCTCTACCCGATGTACTAAATCTAGCAGCAAGTTCAGGACTTACTCTTGACGACGCTGCAAGAAAAACAGCAGTAACTCTTAAACAGTTTGGATTAGATGTTGATCAATCAACTCGTGTAGTTGATCTACTAGCTGGAGCGGCTGATTCTAGTGCTGCTAATGTTAGTTATTTAACTGAAGTATTTGGTAAGGCAGGTCCAACTGCAACTGAGTTAGGTGTATCAATGGAAGAATTAGCATCTGCTGCTGGTGTTCTAGCGGATAAAGGTGTTAAGGCTGAAATTGCAGCAACAGGGCTAAAAAATATTATGCCTCAATTGATAACACCTTCAAATGCTGTTGCAGAAAAGCTTGGACTTTTAGGAATTAAGGTTGAAGACTTTGTAACTGTTGCTGCAAATGGAGAGAGACAGTTTATAGGACTAGGTGCAGCATTTGATCTGATAAAAGATTCTGGTGCAGATGTTCCTGCTGTAATGGAAATACTTGGCCGTGAGATGACAAGTTTACTACCTGTAGTGCGAGGTGGTTCAGAACTAATGCAGGGATATGCAGACGCTACAGACGCTGCTGCTAGTGCTTCAAAACAAGCACAAACACAAATGCAGGGACTTCCCGGAGCTTTCAAATTATTATCTTCAGCATGGCAAGCCGTAAACCTAGCAGTAATAGGAAGTGGTGAGTTAATTGAAACTACTATTAGAGGATTAGCTAAGTTACTTATATGGTTGGCTCAAGTAGGAGTTCCAGCTATACAAGTAGTTTATGAAGCATTTAAATCTCTTTTTACAGTAGATATAGACCCAGTAACTGGCCAGATAACCAGAATGGGTACGGCAATGCAAATTCTTAAACCTATTGTCGATGGTCTTATTACAGGCTTTAAATTGGTTTGGGATTTAATTAAAACAATCGCAGAAGCTTTCATAGCTTTAAATAATGCGATACCAATTAGTGATGTAAAAATTCTCACTACTGTTTTAACTGCACTTGGTAAAACATTAGGTGTTCTTGCTCCAGCAATTGTTTTAATTGGTACTGGTTTAGTTGCAGCTAAAGTAGCCACTATTGCATGGGGTAAAGCCGTAACCGTATATGCAACCATTGCTAAAACAATCACAACTATTACAACTGCTGTTAAGTTCTTAACAATAGCAATGGCTGCAAATCCAATTTTAGCTCTTGTTACAGCTCTAGCACTTGCAGCAATCGTTCTTATAACTAATTGGGATAAGGTAGCACCATTTTTTAAGAAGATGTTTGATTCCGTTTCAGGTCTTTTTACAGGCTTTGTTAAATATAATACAGACCTTTTAAAGAAATTTATTCCAACTGATTTAATTTTTGCAGCATGGGATGGTGTTAAGAGTTATTTCTCTAATTTATTTTCAACTACCATAGAAATATTTTCAGAAGGTTTTCGATTAATTAAATCTGCAATATTTGATTATCATCCAGCCATTTTAATTTACAAGCACTGGGATGATCTTCCACGATTCTTTCTAACGATACTTCCAAAAGCTCAGGTAGCAATCGTTGCAGGCTTTCAATCAATCAAAGTTGCCATAGCTACAAAATTAGATGAAACATTTGCAGCAATTTCAAAATGGGTTTCTGATGTTATTAAAATGTTCTCAGAAATGGGACCAAAAATAATCAAGGCTGTTAAAGATGGAATAGTTGATTTACCACAAACATTAGGCGAGCTTGGCGCAAAAGGAATTTTAGCTTTTATAGGTGCTACTGATGCTGCTAAAGATTTGGTTACTGGTGCTGGTAAAGATACAGCTAATAGTTTTACTGAAGGTGCTGCAAGTCAATTAGACAGTATTGCTAACTTTGGAACTGCAACTACAAATGAATATGTTTCTGGTATTACTTCAAGTGCTGATGCTGTTGCTGAAGCTGGTCAAGAATTGTCTGATGCTGTAACAGTTCCATTAGAAGATGCTGTTGAAGTTGTAAAAACAAAATTTCAAGAACTATCTGAAGCTGCTGATATTCAAAGAATCGCATTAACTAAAGGTGCTGATGCTGCTCGTATACATACATTATCTATGGAAGACATGTCTATTGAAGAAGCTAAGGCTGTTGTGGCAAAAGAAAATTATAATAAGCAACTAGAAAAACAACAACAACTTCAAGAAAAATTAGATGGCATAGTTGATCAAGCAAACCAAGATTTAGAATACTCAAACATACTTTTAAATGATGGTGTTGATGCTGCTTATGCATATGCTCTAGAACTTGAAGGTATGGAAAAAGGACTTGCTGAATCTACGGTAGCAACTGAAAATCAAACACAAGCAAATATTGATGCATTTAGAACTCAGGAAGATGTTAAAGCCAGTATTGAAGAAGCAAATGAAGCACTAAAGATTTCTAAAATACGTCTTAATGAAGGTGAAGAAGCTGCACGATTATATACACTTGAAACACAAGGTCTATCAACTGCTAAAGCTGCTGATGTTATAGCTACAGAAAATCAAACAAAAGCTAATGAAGATGCTATTGCCATAATTGGAGAATTATCCAATTCAATTGAAGACACTTTGATTTCTGTTCTTGATGGTTCGAAGTCTGCAAAAGATGCTTTCTCTGATCTAGGTGATTGGCTCACTGATTGGCTAAAGAAGAAAATACTTGAGTTTGCATCTAATGCAATTCTAGTTTCTGTAGGTCTTGGTGATACTACTGCATTAACAGAAGGTCTAACTGCTCTTAAAGCTGTTGGTTCTAAAATAATAAGTGGTATTGGAAGTGTTTTTGGAGGCAGTGCTGCTGTAGCCGGTACTTCTGGTACTGCTGGTGGTCTTGGAGCTGCTGGTGCTAGTGCAGGGCTTCCTGCTGCATCTTCTATAGGCCCAGCAGTTGCTGCTGCTGCTCCTGTTGTGGCTGCTTTAGTAGTTGCTTATATTGGTAAGGAATTCTTATCAAGTGCTTTGGGTGGGGATGTAAAGGCAAGAGGAAATGGTGTAGAAGTAGGAGTTGGAGATAATGGTGCTTTAGAGGCTCAGAATTTTCAAGACTACTCAAAAAGAAAAGCTCTATGGTCGGGTACAAAACGATGGACAGAATATGACGATGTAGACAGCGATGTATTTGCAGGTCTTAATACCGCTCTTTCTAGTGTTACAGATTCTGTTGTTAATCAATTTGAACAGATGGGTTCACAATCTAGTGATGCAATTTTAAGTGGATTTAATGTTGAGTCAGTTAAATTATATGCAGCTACTTTTGATGAAGATTTAGCTGAATGGTTAGCATCATCACAAGAAGAAGCTTATAGAGTTGCCATAAACAATGCATCTCCAAAAATACAATCATTGATCAGTGATCAGGTAGGAGACATAACTGAAGCAACTGGTGAAGAATTAGCTCAAGCATCAACACTAGTATCAACAGCAATTGGTGTTATAGGTCCAGCATTTGAATCACTTGGTGTAGATTTTGGAAACGCTAGTGATACCGTTATACATAATGTTAGTGGATTCGGTAGAGAATTAGAGCTTACTGGTGAAACCACTTATACAGCAGCAAACAATATGATTCTATTAACAGAAGCATTAGGTGGTGCTGATCTGGCTACTCAAAAACTTAATTACGTTATGCAAAACCTAGCTCCAGAAGCTATAGGAACTCAATTTACTATAGATAATATGGCTGGTTCTTTAACTGAATTTGATGCAGCTACGCAAGCAGCAGGATTTGGAACAATTCGAACTAAAGATGCATTGTATGAATTTATAACTAGCCAAGAAAAATTAGGTGAAGCTGGAATAGAAAATATTGCAATTGCAGTAGACAATGCAGCAGCAGTTATAGCTCTATCAGAAGCACTAGAAGCACAGCAAGCAAGAACCACTGCAATCACTGAAACGTTCTATGCATTAGGTGTAAGTATTGACCCATTAGCTCCAACATTTGGGCAGGCTTCAGAAGCCATTGTAGAGCTTATGGGAGGCTTTGATGCTTTCACAAGTCAGACTTCCAGCTACATAGATCAATACTACAGCGATTCGGAGAAAGAGTCTCTAGCACGTAATAACAATGCAGCCAGTATTTTAGCGTTAAACGAAACTCTTGGATTATCTCAAGGCTCTTATATCGACACAAAAGAAGAATTAAGAGCGTTTGTAGATAGCTTAGATAATTTGGACACAGACCCCGCACAACAGTCGATGTTCGCGTTAGCTATGAGCATGGCAGATGGTGTTGCAGAATTCGACGCTGGCGGGAAAACTCTAACAGAAGTTCTTGGTGGTATCTCACAAGAAGAATTCCCTAACTTTGAATATCAGCTAGGACAATCAAGAGAACAATTAAATCAGTTTGCTATTGATGCTGAAGCTGCTCGTAATCAAACGTCTGCTTTAAGTGAAGCATTTATTGAAAATGCACGATTAACAGCAGAATCTACAGCAGCAACTGAATATATCAATGTTGTTAATCAACAATTAACTGATGGTCTTATCACGCAGGCAGATGCAACAATTTTAATTGATAATCTAAAACAAGAAGCATCAGATAAAGAGCTTGCTGCAACACAAGTTCTTATAGATGCCGCTAACAATAAGACAACAATAGAAATTGATAACGCTAATGCAGTTGTAGATGCAACGGTTAATGCAGCCGCTGCAAAAGTAGAAGCAGAATTTAATGCTAATGATGCCATTGCAGCAAACCAAGCTCAATATCATGCTGATCAATTAAGAGAAACACAGGTTTCTATTCTAAACAGAATACGCGCTGAAGCAGAAGCCAATGGAACACTTCTCACAATGTCTCAACAGATAAGAGAAGGTCTAGCAAAGAAACGTGCAGAAGCAGATGCAGCAGAGCTAGCAGATAAAGTAGTTCATGTTGCTTCTTTAAAGCTTGCTCAATTGAATGCTGATAAAGCTTCTTTGGATCTTAGTACTAAACATGGTGTTGAAAAAGCTAAATTACTAAGTCAGCAAATCACAGATCAAGAAAGGAAATTATTATCTCTTAAAGATAATGCTATTCAAAAATTCCAAGAAATGAACACTGGTATTTTGGGTAAGACAGATACAATTAAAAATACTGTTACTGGTGCATTTGGAGATATTTCAAATTCAGTTGCTGGTGTTCTATCTAGTATTTCTAAGTCTGCATTTGATGCTAAAAATGCTGCTGATCAAGCAAGACAAATTAGAGAATTCACTGCTAATCGTGCTGCTGATTTTGAACAGAAATATAGCACTGCTGAAATCATGGCAAACATTAATAAGAATAATGGTATCGACGGTTCACATATGCTTGGTTTAGCAAAAGTTCCGTATGACGGATACATTGCAGAGACACATAAGGACGAGGCCATACTCACACCAGCACAAGCCGAAAAATGGCGTAATGGTGAAGTTAATCGTGATATGCCTACTCCTGTTCGAACCAATAACAATAATTCAAATGTAGTTGTTTTGAACGATATTAAGAAAGAGTTAATGAAGCAACGTGAGTCTAATGAAAAACTAATGGCAAGAAACAATCAGCTAACTGAAATGGTTGTTAATGGTTCATACAAGACTGCATCTAAAGTTGAAGATTTAAATAATACAACTAAGCGAAATATACAACGGACAGACAAATAATGTCCTTTCAATTTGAAAAACACAGCTCTGGAGTAATTTTTTGTTCAGCTAAAAATGCAGACCGATTTGCTGGTGGGCTGGTTAAATGGGTAGAAACAGATGATGGATTACAACCATCTGGAAATAGCTGGACAGAATTTCAAGCAGCACGTTTACGTTTTAATTTCAAAGTTGATACAGCTGGTGATTATAAATTACATATTCGATTAAGAACATTTGATAGAGATGCTTATATTTGGTTATCACTAGATTCATCCGTTGAATATCTTTTCAATAATGAAACCCGTAATTTTGGTCGAGCTAAATTTAATGAATCAATATTTCGAAATAAAAAAACTGATAATCCAAATTTCTATCTTTCTGCTGGCAAACATCATATAGATATCTGTTCTATTCATGAAAGTATCGAAATCACTCGTATTTCTATTTCTCCAGCCGCTAATAATTCAGTTCCTGATAACTCCACAGGTAATGGTGGTACTGATGTTAATACTGGAGGGGAAGCAATAATTTCTAATAAATCCTTTATTGACAGTCTCCATGATGAAACTAGAAAAAATATTCAAGGTACTTTATTTGAAATGTTCAATGCTGGTAGCGCGGTGCGTTTTGCTAATAAACCATTTTTATCTAAAGAGAATCTTGCATACGATGATGGTCTAGTTGGTGATTCATTCATTGAAGAAAGCTTGTCAACTGGTGAAAAGATTGTTGGTGATATTACAGTTATAACTGAACCTGAAGCACAACCAATTCCATTACATCAAATAGATTTTCGTGGCTACAATCTAGTGCAAAAAAACGGTGATTTAGAAACCGAAGATTTTCAGATAACAACTACGAACACAATTAAAAACTGTAAGAGAGAATCACAGAATCAATATAGATTCGAATTAGTCCCTAGCACTGATGTATACCAGAGAACTTTTTATAAAGGTGCTGATGTAATACGTGAAGGAACATTGGCCGATGAACTTGACTGGCTGCTAGATCAATTTGAGGGAGCTTCGAGTGCCAAAAATGTAAACGTTCCAGATAGTGCTTATGGTGAAACTGTTAGATATGCCGTAACAGAAAGTTCTACGATGGATGAAATTCTTGATTTATTTGTTGCAGGATTTAATGGTTTTTGGAGGA
>Ga0209187_1000932_pt1 | contig 40279 bp, 34 predicted proteins | sample BantaG_FD_187430 | JGI IMG/M metagenome (GOLD analysis project Ga0209187, IMG submission 187430) | Marine algal microbial communities from Bantry Bay, Ireland - BantryBay_4 metaG (SPAdes) (version 2) | ecosystem: Host-associated > Algae > Red algae > Unclassified | place: Bantry Bay, Ireland...
TAGTAATCCATAGAGCAATGGGATGTCATCCACTCGTTCTACTATTGGCTTTATTTGCTCGATATTAGTCATATTCGACTAGTATCGACAATCTTTCTTTTATTGCAAAATTTAACCGAACGTCCAGTAATAAGGTTTCTACAGTATACCGAGCAGCAAAAGGATAAACTATGAGTAATTGGAGCACCCATTTTGAGAGCTACAACGAGCAGCATTTAAACGAGCTGCTCGAGTTTTTGCGCATTCCCAGTATTTCGAGCTTGCCAGATCATGCGGATGCGGTGCGCGAGGCGGGCCAATGGGTGGCGGCTCGAATGCAAACGGCGGGTATCGAGAACATCCAAACAATGGAGACAGGTGGGCACCCAGTTGTGTATGGCGATTGGCTCCACGCGCCCGAAGGCAGCCCGACGGTGATGATCTATGGGCATTTTGACACGCAGCCAGTTGATCCGCTAGAGCTGTGGAGCAACCCTCCTTTTGAGCCACAAATCCGCGATGGGCGCATTTACGCGCGCGGGGCGTCGGATGATAAGGGCAATATGTTTGTGCCGATTTTGGCGGTCGAGGCGCTGCTGGCAACGGAGGGAAAGTTGCCGATCAATCTCAAATTTTTCTTCGAAGGGCAAGAGGAGATCGGCTCGCCGCAGTTGCCCAACTTTATCGAGGCACATAAAGACTTTTTTGCGTGCGACACGATTATCAGCGCGGATGGTGGGCAATATAGCGAGGATGAACCGGCACTGTTAATCGGCTTGCGCGGTCTCTGTTCGCTGCAAATTGATGTGCAGGGTGCGGGTTCGGATCTGCATTCGGGCATGTATGGCGGTGCGGTGATGAATCCGCTGCACGCATTGGCGCAGATCATTGCGTCGATGCGCAGCGTGGATGGCAAGATCTTGGTCGATGGTTTTTACGATAATGTACGCATGCTCTCGGATGAAGATCGCGCGCTGCTGGCAAAGATTCCGCAAACCGATCAGGACATTATGGATCAGGTAAAGGTAGATGCGCTCTTTGGCGAGCCGGGCTATACGATGCTGGAACGACGCTGGGCGCGGCCAACGTTAGAGGTAAACGGCATGTGGGGTGGCTTTCAGGGCGAGGGGGTCAAGACAGTGCTGCCTAACAAGGCGCACGCCAAGATCACCTGTCGCTTAGTTGCGGATCAGGATCCACAGCAGGTTGTCGATGCGATTACGGCCCACGTTAAAAAGCACTCCCCTGCTGGCGTACGTGTGACGGTAACGCCAGGTGAAAGCATGGCCAAAGCGTATCTTATGCCGACGGACTATCCGGGCAACGAGGCTGCCGCTGCGGTTCATCAAGAATTGTATGGCAAAGAACCCTATTACATACGAACCGGTGGTAGCATTCCGTTTTGTAGCCTCTTTCGCGAGAAGCTGGGCGTCTACACGGTCAATTTTGCGTTTGGGTTGCAGGATGAACGTGCCCACGCGCCGGATGAGTTTTGGCGCTTGAGCAGCTTTGAGCGGGCTAAGGAGGCATACTGTATGTTGCTACACGAATTGGCTCAGATAAGATTTTAGGTTTGGTATGTCCGATGCAATAGAGGAGAGCACAGTCTGTTGCATCCCTTCATGCGTGAGCAGTATTAGCGCATAGTAACATTATTCGATGTACGTCCGTCTATAATGATAGTAAGCACGAAGAAAGCATTTCAGAATCAGCAAAATTAGAGCATAGCGAGAAATTATTTAGTATGAAAAAAATGATAGTAAGTAGACAAAATAGGTTGCTGTATCAAGTAGGGTTAATGTTGATTCTTGGGCTGCTACTAAGCGCATGTGGCACAAATATTGGTGCGTCGCCAACGCCGATCCCGCTGCCAGCAGTTGGTACCAGCAGCGATTCGAGTAGCGCAGATTCGGATTCTAACGAAATGGATTCGGATGAGGTCAAGTCAAGTGATGCGGACAACGATAATAATCGTGAAGCGACGACATCGGCGACAGATGCTGTGGCAGAAGAGACAGATGTAGTAGAGAGTGGGGTGCCGGCTTTAGCGCCAACCGCGACGCCGGAATCAGCAGAAGAAGCAGCGCAAACGGTATCAAATGGCGTAGGGCTAGATCCGGTTCAGCTAGATATTGAACAAATCAGGTTATCCGCATCAATTACGCCGATGGAATGGCGCATTGTGCGGATCGACGGGCAGCGCACCACAGAGTGGATTATTCCTGATGCGACAGCAGGTTGGCATCCTGATTCGGCGGGCGTTGGAGAGGCAGGCAATGTGTTGATTTCTGGTTACCAAAATGCCGGGGACGCGGTCTTTTCGCAATTAGCGTTGGGCAATGTACAGGTGGGTATGGAGATTATCATGACGGCTGCGGATGGGTCCACACAAACTTATGTGGTAAGTGAGGTAGGGACACCGATTCCGCTAGATGGAGCAAGCGCAGCGGAGACAGATCAGGTAGTAAAGTATTACGCGCCAAGCGACGAAGCAAAACTAACGCTGATTACCGGATGGCCAGCATTTACGACGACGCATCGATTGTTTGTTATTGCAACATTAGTGAAATGATAAGAGATTGGTAGTGACTTGTTATATTGAGATTGGATAGTTTTATGGTTTTTCGCTTTTGCTAGAACGTTCAGTCATATTGAACCAGTTCCCACAGCCATCACGGGAAATTGCCTCAACGCCGTAAAATTCCTTCGTGGGCGGTTTGAGAAATTCAATTCCCTTTGCTTCCATCTCTTCATAACTTTTCTGACAATCAGCTGTCTCAAAAGCACAGTTACCCAGTGCATTGGCACCTAACAGGGATTGCATATGCGCAGTCATCTAGTCATCTCTTCGTTGAAGATTGGCTATGTCGCCTCAGCAAGCACAATCTCCAACTCAGGCTGTTCGGGGAAGATGCCCGTTAGCCAGCGAAACCCATTGTCCATTTTCATATCGGTCTTTATCTTACAGCCAAGTTTGTTAACGTAAACATCATACGCCGTTTCTTGGTCGGCCACATAAATCGCCAGATGGCTTGCACGCGTGATCATAGCTATCTTCTTATTTTAAACTCAGCTTATGGCGAGATCAGAAAATAATTATGCTGAGCACGGTCATAGATTGAGAGGGATTTGGCCGTGTGCATCTAGATAAGTTCAACCACACTGGTGGCAAATCGCGCCTACCGTTTTTCCTCATCACCAACGAAACCGTACGCCCTCGAAACCAAATAGAGCGGACGCCCCTTGACTTCGTCATAAATGCGCCCCAAATAGTCGCCGATAATCCCCAACACAATCAACTGGATCCCGCCTAAAAAGAGCACTGTTACAAGCGTTGTAGCCTGCCCTTGGAAAAATAGACTGCCAGAAAGCCGCAACCCAATTGTTAACAAAATACCTAGCAGACTCATAATTGCCAAGAAAAAGCCTAAATAGGTTGCCATACGCAGCGGCAAATAGCTAAAGCTTGTGATTGCATTGCCCGCCAAACGGATCATCTTTGCCAGCGGATACTTTGTTTCGCCAGCAAAGCGTTCGGCCCGCTCGTACTCAACCGCAATCTGCTTAAAGCCAACCCAACTGCTCAAACCACGCATAAATCGATGTTGCTCGCGCAATCTACGCATAGCCAGCACCGCCCGTCGATCCATCAGACGGAAATCACCCGCGTCGAGTGGGATCTCAACGTCTGTGGTGATTGCCGAAAGCAATCGATAGAAGAGGCTCGCCGTCCACAGCTTGAACTTTGTCTCGCCCGCGCGTGATGTGCGCACGGCGTAGGCCACTTCGTATCCTTCGCGCCAGCGTTCGATCATCTCTAAGATTACGCTTGGCGGATCTTGCAGATCGGCGTCCATTACAATTACCGCATCACCGTCGGCAAAATCGTAGCCAGCTGTGATCGCAATTTGATGCCCATAATTGCGGCTAAAGTCGATTACACGCACGCGCGGATCCTGCTCGTGTAGCTCTAGCAGCATAGGCAGAGAACGGTCACGGCTGCCATCGTTCACTAATATTAGCTCCCACGGGTCTCCCACCTGTTCCATTACGTCGAGCACGCGGCGATATAGCTCAGGGATAACTTCTTCTTCATTCCAAATTGGTACGATTAACGAAAATGTTGGTCGTACCTGTTCTCTATTTTCCGTCATAATTATATAGTACACCGATTTATAAAATACGAATAAATTTCACAGGTTAAAAATCATTATCTGTATCACGCAACAGTCAGAACTTTTTGCCAAACCATACGTACTGATATATGTACTGTTAGTATGAGGTGTTATGTTAACCTTTAATTATACTTAGGAAATAAGGCATATTACCACAACAGCGGAGGCTTGTTTTAACAGCTAGGTTCGGTGCCCCTTAACTGTTGGGGATACTCTCAGAAACATAAGAGAGCTGAGATCTACAGAGAGCGCAGGCTGAGCTACCGCTCAAGCTCAGCGGTCAAAGCTACGAGATTCGCTCAGCTTACGTTATTTGGATTCCCTTTCTGTTTCTGACACAATACGTATCTGCTTACCAGTTTTATACACTCAGGAGTGACAGTGTCAAATCATGTGGGGGCAGTCTTAAATTCTTTATCCTCAAACCAAAATGCATCAACTACTAATATAAATCAAGTTGACGCAGCGAATTGAGAGTGCTAGACTTTAACAACATAGATTGTTCATTTTTGGATGTAAAATGCCGCAGATGAATACATATCTACTCCTGTATTTAGTTGCTATATTTAGTTGCTGTATTTAGTCGAGATACTTCTCAACGATTCAAACAGAGCGATTTGATCGTTGCCAGATAAAGGTGGTTGGATTAACAAGTGGATCTTACTAATAACGAATCATCTGATCATGGAACAGATTTGGCTGGCAGTCGCCCAATCTTTCCAGGGCTTCCAGGCAATGGGTTCGACAGTGCATTGTCGCTACCCGATTTCCGCCACAAACGGTTAATTTTCAATCAATTAGTCGTAAGTGGACAGATGCACGTCTACAGTGCAAACTGTCGTGCTGGGGCGCGGTTGCGTGCACAGCTTTTTATTCCGCAGCTTGGCAGTGGTAGGGCAACCGTACCGAACTTTGCCATTGTTGCGCAAAGCCTGCCCTATAGCGCAGACATTCATAAATTGCCGATTGAGGTTCCTGCTGGATTTAGTGCAGTAGTTGCGCCACCAATGGGTCAGCTAGGCACGCCGGTTACCGATCTCCTGACTCAGGTTAAATACAACGCAGGTTCCAGCCTTGACACGCAAACAATCGTGGGGGGGCGAGCCTATATCATTGTGTGGAGCCCCGAAGATAAGGTCGGAAAGTATGTGCTGCAAACGGGTCATCAATGGCCGTTAAAGTTTGGCTATTGGATGCAAATTCCTTGGTTCTGGTGGCAGATCCGAGGATGGTTTGGGCGTAGTCGGGCGGGCGCGATTGCTGTGGCAACAGCCGTAACGATTGGCTTGGTCACGCTGTTTACCATACGTAGTAAGCGTCAGGCTAGGCTCGTACGCCGAGAAGAGATATAAACAATACCAAGCAGCGCCATAAATTATCATTTCTTGCCGTTAGATAACACTATCTAAAACAGAACTGTTATTTTGTGCTGCTGCGGAACATAAATCGACTAAATATACCGCAAGAACTCATGGAAGAGAACAAATCACCTAGATAAAGAGGGTTAGTCTTCTCATTTATGGCCTTGCTCAGTATACAAGGATACAATGTGCGAATAATTTTATATTTGGGAAAAGGCGGTGTGGGGAAAACCACCGTTGCAGCAGCATCTGCTGTACGCAGTGCCGAGTTAGGATACAAAACGCTGGTTGTGAGTACCGATATTGCTCACAGTTTAGCCGATAGCTTAGATGTTACCCTTACTAATGAACCCATCGAAATAGCGCCCAATCTCTATGCGCAGGAGATCAACGTGCTGGACGAAGTGCGCGATAACTGGGGTCAACTGCAAGCATACGTGGGAAACCTTTTACAAGGCCAAGGCATGAATAAAGCCATTGCCGAAGAGATGGCCATTATCCCCGGTATGGAAGAGATTGTCAGCCTGTTGCAAATTAATAAGCAGGCCAAAGCGGGCATTTATGATCGCATCATTATTGATGCCGCGCCAACGGGCGAAACGATGCGCTTACTGACGATGCCCGAGAGTTTCAATTGGTATGTGCAGCGCTTTACGGGGTGGGGCGATGCCACCACCAAGCTTGCAACCGGCTTGATCAAGCGCGTTATGCCTGAAACTGACCCGCGTGCTGGATTAGCCAATCTAGTTGAGGGTGTAAAAGAGCTGCAAGTTCTGCTGGCGAATCCATCCATTACAAGCTATCGTGTGGTGCTAAATCCAGAGAAGATGGTGATTAAAGAAGGTGCTCGTGCGGTCACTTATTTGTCGCTTTTTGGCTACCCGGTAGATGCGACGGTTGTCAACCGCATTTTGCCTGGCATTAACATAAACAGAGTTGATTCAAGTAAGCGTGCCGATCAAAATGATGAATTGGGGATCGAGAGCGTAGCCGTGACAGACGCTAGCCCCGACAAATATTTGAAAAAGATGCAAGAGAATCAAGCTCGCTATTTGAATGAGATCGGCGATGATTTTTACCCACTACCCATCTTAACAGCTGCCTGGTCCGACAGTGAAGTGGTGGGGCTACATCGGTTGCAAACATTGGCCGACACGCTCTTTGGTGATCGCGATCCGGGACAGATCTTCTTTATCGGCAAGACGCAAGAGATCATCGAAGAAGGCGAAGATCTTGTGCTTATATTACCGCTACCTTATGTAGAATTAGATAAGGTCAAGCTGACTAAGCGTGCAGATGAGCTGTTTATTAGCATTGGCAATTTCAAGCGCGAATTGCTGCTACCGGCTGCGTTAACGCATCGCGAGGCAAGCGGCGCAGACTTCGTTGACGGCGTTTTGCAGATCCGCTTCCCGCCCGCATCAGTGTCTACGAAAGAAGCAGAACCCGTGTAAAAAATGTCTTGGTGAAGGGGTAACTTGGTAATATCGTCTTGTCATAAATAAAGGCCGTACTACATGCTGTGAAAACCAATCCTACCTAGGTGGCAGCATTCGGATTGATAACTTCACCAAGTCACCTCGTTACTTCTTCACCCAGTCAAAACAATGGCTGTACTCTACACTGATATTAGTTACACATAGGCCGCAAAACTAGATTATTACTTCATCTTGTTAGTAAACAATATGTCAAACGGACTTACAAGAGCTATTCTTAAACTTATCTCTCTTAATGCAGGAGCCGTAGTTGGATCCAACGCGGCGGTGCGGCTTGCCTCGCACCGACAGCCGCGCCCTATGCCGCATCAAATGGCCGGTCTGCTCGACAGTCCAGTACGCATGGCCTATCGAAACCCGGCGCAAATGCTGGGAGAATTTGGGATCGCAAATGGTATGACAGTGCTTGATCTCGGTTGCGGCAGCGGCACTTTCACACTTGCTATGGCGCACATGGTTGGTGCAGAAGGTCGCGTTCATGCTGTGGACATCCAGCCCGAATTAGTGGAGCAGACTCGAAAGCGCGCGGCCACCGCTCACCTTTCGGATCGAGTAGAGTGCCACAACAGCGGTGCGTACGACCTTCCCTTAGCTGATGATAGCGTCGATAGCGTCATCATGATCGCGACATTGGCCGAAATTCCCGACAAGCAAAAAGCTTTGGCCGAAGTGCGACGTGTGCTTAAATCAATGGGCCGACTAGCCGTGAGCGAAGAGTTGCCCGATCCTGCCTATGCGCCAGCGTATCTGGCGAGCCAGTGGATCGAAGACGCTGGCTTTCAGTTTGGTGGCAAGAGTGGTACGTTTTTTTGCTATAATCTGTTATACTTCAATAATAAATAGTCCCGAGAGTACATTTAGCTTAGCTATTATTTAGCACGGCAATGCTCGAGCCCACTACCAACCTACCTTTGGAACCCATCTTCCCGTCGTCTTTAATCCTATCATGATAGAATCGAATATTGATTTTCAGTTACCTTACATCACGTCCACATTGCCTGGAATTGGTGGCGCAATCCGTGCGACACCCGAGCATTTTATTGTCGATGAAATCTCACTCTACGAGCCGCAGGATGAGGGCCAACATCTTTATGTGAACTTAACAAAAGTTGGGTTGACAACAAAAGATGTACAGCGTGATTTAGCCAAGCTCTTTAAGATTGATCGCAATGATGTTGGTTTCGCAGGCATGAAAGACAAGTTTGCGCGCACGACACAGACCTTTAGCGTTTCGATTGGGCATGGTGCAGAAACGCTGGTAGAAGAATCGGCCAAGCGCATTGCAGAGAACTTGCCCGTTACGCTTAACTGGGCGCGGCTGCATAAGAATAAGTTGAAGACCGGGCACCTGATTGGCAACCGTTTTCAGATTACGGTTACGGGGATTGATATAGCGTTAGATGAAGCGGCGCAGCAAGCTCAAGGTATTGTAGATGCGCTAGACATTTCGGGTGTGCCCAACTTTTTTGGTCCTCAACGCTTTGGGCACAATGGGGATAATGTTGCTCGCGGGCTAGAGATTATTCAAAGCGGGGGGCGTTTGCGCAATCGTCAACAGAAGTGGCTACAGCGCTTTTTAATCTCTAGCTATCAAAGCTATCTTTGTAACCAGTATTTGGCACGGCGCATTGAAAATGGTGCGTTTGGGCATCTATTACAGGGCGATATTGCCAAGAAACATGAGACGGGCGGTATCTTTGGCGTCGAAGATCTGCCTACCGACGAGCAGCGTTTTCAGGCCAAGGAGATTAGCTTTACTGCACCAATCTTTGGCCCAAAGATGCGGCAGGCGCAAGATGTATCGGGCGCATTGGAGGATGAAATTTTAGCTGAATCGCAGATAACATTGGCGGATTTGGCGAAGGTAAAGGTAGAGGGCACACGTCGACTCGGCCGTCTATTTTTGCCAGATTTAACAATTTTACCGGCTAAGGATAAAGAAGGAATTTGCATCGACTTTTCGCTGCCAAAAGGTGCCTTTGCCACAACAATTTTGCGTGAAATCATGAAGGTGGATCTGTCGAATCAACCTGATATTGATGAATAAAAAGTGTAATGAATCAAAATCTACAAAAACATAGAAGAACTGACCTTATGGAGTTGCCGCTTTTTCCACTTAATTTAGTTTTTTTTCCTGGGCAGGCGCTGCCTTTGCATATTTTCGAGCCACGTTATCGTGAGTTGATTCGCTATTGCATGAAAACGGATAAGCTGTTTGGGATTATACTGCAACGCGAAGATGAAGTGCTAGAGCCAGGCGACGAGCAGCGCAAGCTTATCGGCACAGCGGCACACATTAGATCGGTCGAAGAGTTGCGTGATGGGCGAATGAATATTATGACTCTCGGCACAAAACGCTTCCAAGTTCATAAGCTGAACACGGATAAGAGTTATTTGACCGCCGAGGTGAGCCACTATCCTGTGCTCAATGGGCAGACAAAGCGCGCCGAAGAACTAGCGCAACGTATACGTCCCAAAATCGTCGAGTATGTAGATGCGCTTTCGATTGCAACCAAGACGAAGCTGCCGCTCAATCGCCTGCCTAATAATCCGACGAGTTTAGCCTTTTTGGTCGCAATGGCGCTACGAATCGAAAATGATGATAAACAAGATCTATTGTCGTTGCCCGGCATCCCTGATATATTGAATAAAGAGAATTACCTGCTGTGGCGCGAAGTTGCGCTATTGCAGCATATGGTCGAAACGCAAGAGAAGGTCGAAGCAATGACCGGCGGGCCAACAGGCTATATTTTCCCAAATTAAGTTGCTTTTTCTATTTTGATAAACTTGCATCACGTCTCGATTATATGGTAGAATTCTGCTTCTACGGGGGATTAGCTCAGCTGGCTAGAGCGCTACGTTGACATCGTAGAGGTCACTGGTTCAAGTCCAGTATCTCCCACACGAAAAGTACAATAAGAAGCCTTGTTATTCATGTTTATGAGTGACAGGGCTTTTTTGTTATTGGGAATAGAGAGGGATTTGATGGAAGATGTGGATCGATGTGAGCTGTCTGATATCAAGCCGCATGACTTCCGGCGCTACGTGGGAACCGAACTAGCCAAGAAGGATCTTAGACTCGCTCAGAACCAATTAGGACACAAGCGAATTGAAACGACAGCACAGAATTACGTTCTGGATAATGTAGCAGTGGGTATTACTGACGATTTAATTTGATTCGAAGCTCTCAGAGCCTCACCACGAAAAATAAGGACCAACTTTCATGACACAAATAGATTCTTCTGAAATGCAAACCAATTCCACAAAGCCAAGGGCGCAACCTTAGTGAACAGAATTTTTGATTGGATTAGAGACCTACTTATAGGGGATTGTGAGAGCAAGGGACCCTCAACACTTCTCCAGAGCCTCACAAAGCGGCTTGGCGAACCAAGACTTATGTCTAAGGTATGGGCAGAGATAGTTGTCCAGCCGTTCATTGTAAATGCTATATCATCCATTGGGAGTATTCTTTTTCTTACAGGTGGTGTACTTTTGGTTTTTGGAATGAGCGTTGGATTTAAATACCAGAATTGCACAGCAGGAATGGGTTTTTACGTAAATTCTGATTTCATAAATTGCGACGGTGCATTAGCCTATTATTTCGCTAATATTAATGCCAACTTAGCTGTTGCTCTTTTAAGCGCCGGATTTACTATGGTAATTTCTGACGTAGCTCAAAGAAAAAATTTAATGGCCGATCTTATCTTGCAAATGGCTAGCCCCGACAACTTGCTTGCTATCGAGGCTGCACGAAGGCTGGAAAATTACGGGTGGCTTCGTAATGGTTCTTTATATAGAGCCGATTTGAGTGGAGCTGATTTAACTCAGGCAGATTTAATCGGAGCAAAGCTAAACGGGACTGAGCTATCTAGCACTAAGTTGGTGCGTGCAGAATTGTGGGGTGCACAACTGAAACATGCAGGGGGGTGGAATACGAAGCTAATCAAAGCTAATCTAAGAGAGGCAAACCTAACTAGAGTTGAGTTGCGACAAGCGAAACTTCAGGGTGCGGACTTGAGAGGTACAGATTTGACTTGGGCAATTTTGGATTGTTGCGATCTGACTGGTGCGGACTTGAGATTTGCAAATCTATCTGACGCAAAATTGTATACCGAGCGAACTTCCAGTTTACAACTGACATCAGAGATTCTATGGATAAAAACGAGCCCTGATGATTTGGACTTTACGAACCTAAGAGATGCTAACTTAAAGGGTGCCAAGTACACGCTTAAAACATCTTGGCCGCCTAATATCGATCCCAGAGCAGCCGGAGCAATCCTAGTTGAGGACTAACAAGCAGCAATTAAACCAAACGCACTTGAGGACAGCATGACGAACAGAGTCAAAAACTGGCCCAGACTTTCACGAATTTTGCACAAGATAGAGAATGCAAACCCGCGTGGATTCTTAGATGAGACAGAAGACTATCTCCCGCTTTATAAGCCTCGCGAATTATGGGAATGGCTGATATCTTCAGCTAAATGGCTTTATTCATTTATCGATGAGACAGAAGAACAAATTAGATTGTTAATATTTCTGGTAGCTACTGCAATAATTTTGGCTGGCTTTCGATATAGCGACATGGGGATAACACAGACTTACTTTATGGATTTCAATGCAAATCTAGGAACCGAGCTTATCGGTATTCTGCTTACAATTTTCGTCATAGACGCACTACAGAAAAGGCGAGACGATGTAAGGGAGAGAAAAAAGCTCCTAGTGACGCAATTAGGCAATTTCAATAATGTAGTGACCCGAGAGGCGGTAGCTAAATTACGGAACTATGGATGGCTTGAAGATGCTACGGTTCGCGGAGCTGATCTCCGTCAAGCCAATCTGGTCAATCTAAATCTGTACGATTCCGATTTACGTGAGACTAACCTAGGAGATGTCAACTTAAGAGGTGCGAACCTAACACGGGCAAACTTGCAGCACGCTTATTTAGGTGATGCTGATTTAACATCTGCGAACTTAAGTCATGCTGATCTACGTGGGGCAGATCTAAGCCGCGCGCAACTGTGGGGGGCTGACTTAACCGGAGCCAACTTCGAAGGTTCAAAACTAGAACGCGCAAATTTAATCGAGTCCATCGTGTTGGGAACTAACTTCTCAGGTGCATCCCTCAAAGATTCCAGATTGTGGGATGTGGATTTGACAAGCGCAACCTTAACAGGTAGCAGTCTAAACGGAGCATCGATTTCACCATATACCGAGCTTCCAGAAAATCAGGATTTTGAAAGAGGCTTTGATTACAGTACAGGCTTCGACTCTGAGTATTACCGAGAAACAGATCCTATAAAATTCAAAGAACAGCAGAAGTTAGAGCATGAGGCGTATGAATATGAACGGGAAATATATGAAAGCCAGTACGCCGAGGCACACAATAGCAATGAACAAGTCGATGAATCTGATATACCATTTTAGGATTGTCGGAGTTTTAGCTCATCGATAGGATACTCAGCACCAACCGATAAGCAGAACTTTTCGAACTTGTCTGGGTTTTCAGAAAAGTGCCGATCCAGCGCCTGATAGCTGTCTGTTACTGCATATATAATATCTTCAAGCGCCGGTATAGATAATCCGTCAGGCGATGATGTTTTATGAGGGGTGGGCTGGGTTAGAGAAATGGGTTCTCTAAATGGGCATTCATCACCACTATCTGCAAACCAGAATTTTATATGATGATTATGACCATGCATTGCATCATCTTTATGCTTGCAGACTTTATTCACATAATGCATCAACTGGTCTATATCTACGCGGGATGACAGCAACTCACGATTGGCTTTCATATTCGTGCTTTTCTCTAATTTTGTGGCCGCTAAAAGCTTCTCGCAGTCTGCCAAGATTTCAGATACGATCAGCAATAATCTCGTGTAGTACCTAAATAGATAACCTCGATCTGTTGCATCATCAAAGCTCAGATCATCATACCGTTCATCAGTTAATACATCTGTTATATTTCGCGCCCAGTCTCCAAGGCTGCAAAAATGCGGGACATGCAATACTAGGCCAGAAGTTGCGTCCGCCCTTGGTATGGCGATGGCTTTACTTTGCCATTTGTTCTCGTAGCTGTTCGAATAGTCGTCGAAGGCTATCTTTTTATAGCGTGCTTCTCCAAATTGCCACAACTTGCGATCTGTTTCTGCGATCCAAACGCACTGCAATACATGCTCCCTGATGCTTCCAAATTTATATCTAGGCATAGGTGTTGTGATTTCCATTTAGTACTCACTATAGATTTCTCTAGCAACAGTGAAACTTATGAGGAGAATTTTAATACATAACTTTCTCAACACCCAGTCAATCGGCTAGGTGTTTTTATTTGGTCGCGGCAGCTCGCGGGAGCATCAACGCCCTTTTCACCTCAAAAGTATTTTCGCACCCTTGACGTACACGAAAAGTTCAGTTGTATTATCCAGCATTAAGTTAACAAAACCTATGATCAGAATAGCGACTAGCGGTAAGGCAGACTGTCGGGATTCGTAGAATCCCGACTGCTTGGGTCTGCAACACCTTTATCGCGGGTTCGATTCCCGCCGTCACACACTTACTCACCACACCACAATCTAAGCACCCAGCCGATTTGGCTGGGTGTTTTTTATTCCCACGGAGCGCAGGGATCGTATTCAGTTGCTTTGCTTTTTCTTTCTTCGAAGTTCAGCCGACCTATATGATTGGCAATCAACACAGCGCCCACCATTACAAGCAGCCACAGCAACACCACTGCTGGACTGTATTAAAATCCCCTCTTGCGCACTAGTGATAACAGGTGTATACTACTGAGCAATCAAACCGAAAACGGCTACGATCTAGCACTTTCGGCTAAGTATAGACACCTTATTTGGTTGTCAATGGGGATTAGCTCAATGGCTCGTTGACATCGTAGAGGTCACTGGTTCAAGTCCAAGTATCTCTCACACGAAAAACAGAATCGAAAGCCTTGTTACCGGGAAATGACCTATGAATCACCGCTACATCAATAAGCAGCCAGACAGCAGAAATATCCTCCACAAACAAACCTATTTGGGCAGACAAAGCCGGGTTCATCTGTCTGATCATGCCCCATCATAGCCCACAACCTTCATCATCGACTTGCGCATAATTTGCGCGATCAGCGCCACGTCATCTGCCGTCAAACTTAATGGAATCCGCATATCAAACAGACCTGCCATTACTGCATCCGTTTGCGGCAGCGTCGCCGTCTCATTCATATACGCCCAATTATGATGACTGCTTGTAAATCCAACCGCCTCCTCGCAACCAAACCACTTGAGAAAAACGCCCCGATCCGCGCAAAGAGACTGAAACGCATCCATCTGAAGCGGCGTTAAATCAACCAAATTAAACTGGATCGAACTTGCCACATATTCCTCTTTCGGACCACGTTCAGGCAGCACGACATGCGGGATCTCGGCAAAGCGCTCGGCCAGTTGGATATACCGCTCGTTCCAGCTAGCGGCCCGATCTGCCAAAAGTGAAAGTTGTGGGCGCAAAATCGCCGCTGCCAGATTCGACATGCGCATACTAAAATTGGGCGTGGTCCCCTTCCAGCGCTCAAAAACCTCTGGATCCGGTCGCGCGCCATGCTGCATGTAAAGCATATAGCTGCCCGAATATAAAATCGCCTGTGCCGCAATATCCTCATCATTAGTCACCAACAATCCGCCCTCACCCGAATTGATGTGCTTAAACGTTTGTGTACTAAAGCAGGCCACCGCGCCAAACGTACCCAGCAGTCGACCATCCCACCGCGCGCCCATTGTGTGCGCACAATCTTCAACCATCGTGATCCCCAACTCCGCGCACAAATCAGTCACCGCATCCATGTCTGCAATATGACCCCGCATGTGTGACAGCAGCAGATACTTAGCGCCGGATGCCTCTGCCTTTGCGCGCAGATCCGCCAGATCAACCAAATAGTCATTCGTAATCTCAACCAGCACTGCATCAGCATTGCAGTGCGCAATTGCACCCGGCACAGGGGCCAGCGTAAACGCATTGACCAGCACCTTATCCCCTGGCTGCACGCCCGCACTCTTCAACGCGACAAAGAGCGCACAGCCGCACGAATTAAGCCCCACACAATAGTCCATGCCCATATATGCTGCATATTCTCGCTCTAACTCGACCACTTCAAGCTCATCGCCTTTGGCCTCGCCATAACGATGCAGTCGACCATTTTGCAGCAGCCGCAGCGCACGCGCAATCCCCTCATCTGGAATGGGATCCGTACCGCTTAAATCTTTCGTAAAAATGGGGGGTGTTGGTGCGTTCATCATAATATCTCCATAGCAAAAGTTGCGGGGTTAAAGAGTGGCAAGGTGGGCAGTGGCAAGGTCACGGCAGTTCGGCGCGATATCCAAGCTCCAGGGGTACTCTGCAATTTTGTTGCTCTGCCACTCTTTAACCCTGCCACTCTTCGACCTTTCCTTCTTTCCTTACCACTTCTCGTTGGGGAAATACTTTCGTAAGCGAACATCAGCCGTGCGCGCGTGCGCCTCCATCCCTTCCAACCGCGAAATGCGCGCCGCCACCGGACCCACCTCATGCACCGCATCCCGCGTCATACGTTGATACGACAATTGCTTCACAAACTTGTTCACATTCAAACCACCCGTATAGCGAGCCGCCCCTTTCGTAGGCAAAATATGATTCGGCCCCGAGCACTTATCGCCAAAAGCAACCGTTGTCTCCTCGCCCAAAAAAAGCGACCCATAATTGCGTAAATTAGCCAACCACCAGTCCAAATCCGCAGCCTGAACATGCAGATGCTCCGACGCATACTCGTCACTTACTGCGCACGCCTCCTCACGCGAATCCACAAGAATAATCTCGCCAAAGTCACGCCACGCGCGCGCCGCCACCTCTCCCGCATCCATTGGCAACTCAGCAATTAATGTAGGCACCCGTTCTTCTACAGCCGCAGCTACCTCGTTCGACATTGTGATCAGCCAGACCGGCGAATCGACCCCATGCTCGGCTTGGCCAACCAGATCCGCAGCCACAATCTCCGGATCCGCGTCTCCATCTGCAATGACCATTGTTTCCGTTGGGCCAGCAAAGACGTCGATACCCACGCGGCCAAAGAGAATGCGCTTAGCCTCGGCCACAAATCGGTTACCCGGCCCCACAATGATATCCGCTGGATGATCGGTAAAGAGCCCATAGGCCAAAGCCGCCACCCCCTGCACCCCGCCCAGTGCCAAAATTGTATCGCACCCCGCTAGATCCAATGCGCACAGGATCGCCGGATGGATGCCACCCACCTCCTCGTTTTTTGCATTGGCTGGCGTCGCCGCTATCACATTTTGCACACCAGCTACGCGCGCCGTTGCCACGCTCATAATAGCCGATGCGGCATGGGCATAGCGGCCACCTGGGACATAACATCCGGCTGTAGTGACAGGCACGATCCGCTGACCGGCAACAAGACCATCGCGCAACTGCACCTCAAATTCATGCATCGCATCACGCTGTGCCGTAGCAAAATCGCGCACGCGATCGTGGGCATAGCGAAGATCATCGCGTACGCTTTCGGCAAGCGAATTAACCGCAGAATCAATTGTCGCATGCGGTACAACAATCTCTTCTGTCCAGCCATCTAGCTCCGCGGCAAAGCCTTTTGCCGCCTCTTCGCGGCCATGCTCAAGTTCGTTCAGCATCGTAGAGACACGCTCAAATGTGTCAGCCGAATCCGTTTGCGTATTCTTCAATGCTTTTTTGACATACCGTATAGTCATAATCTAAAAGCCCCCTATGGGAAACGGTTGGTGATTGATAATGCAATTTTCGTATTATAGCGGATAGTGCTGGTCCAACTCAATTGTTGAATAGCCCTAAGCAGTCCGGTGGTAGGAAGCGACTTCGTCTAAACAATCGGCCTATTATGCTGAAAATCAACCGTAAAAATTCGCTTTTATCTGTAAGCGTGGCGGCATCCATTACAGTATATTGTGTTTCCCACCAATTCTGATTTAGCTGATTATTTGTACCCTACTGTACGGTCCTTACCATGGGCATGATATCCCAAGACGGTTGGTTCCTATTCTCTCTTAACCTGAGGGACGGACAAAAAATGTCAAATGCTGTAGGCAATATACGTCAATTTGCAGACCGTTATTTTGTCTTAAAACGTTAAAATGAATAACTGATAAATTGAAGTCATTGCAGACTTATTTCACTTAAATAACCAGCCACTATAGGCCGAGCATGGACATCAATAAAAACAAAAAAAACTCCACATTCATAAAGCGTACAGCTTCACACTCTAAACTGTTAGCAACATCAGAAGAGGGGGCATCCTTAGTATATGTAGCCATCGTAATGGTGGTTCTGCTAGGTATGGCCGCGCTTGCATTAGATGGCAGCAATCTTTATTTGCAGCGACGCAATATGCAAACAGCAGCAGACTCAGCCGCGCTAGCGGGTGTTCATGCGCTAGCAAGCGGCGAATCACAGGCCAAGGCGCAAGCAGAGATTCAAAATTATGCAGTGCAAAATGACTCAACAGCGACGGATATTGTCATCGACAATAATTCCGTAGCATTGAACGCAATGCGTCCAGTTGAAACATTCTTTGCTCGAATATTTGGTATTGATTCAGTTGATGTCGATGCATACTCGAAAGTCCGATATAATCCAATCTATTCCATAGAGCCACCACCATTTTGTTTCGATGCTGGCTGTGTGGAAGAAAATCGCACAGTAACAGCTGTAGCAGACGAGGCACAAACCTACTGTGCAGACTCACTAGAACATTGGTCTGGCGGCCCACGTTCGGCTCTATATATTCATAATCCCGAACCAGAGCAAATCTCATCTGGTAATTATGATGATAGCTGGATGGAATTTGATCGGGTTGGCTCAGTTGGCGTTTATCAAGAATTTTTAGACGGCACAGCTACGGTATCAATGGATGTAATGAACGGCCACAATCGCGGCTTTGAAATGGAGATTATACTGTTCAATCGCAGCAGTGCAGCCCCAACCAGCCACAACCCCTACACAACCAGCGCCACCTCCTACTCGCCCGTTTCGACATGGCACTACTATTCTGACTGGGAAATTACGCTAACGGGTCTAGCAGGAACACCTTACGCAGGTTCAGTAATTCGTGGCTATGGCTACTCAAATGGCAGCAACGATGGCGCAGCATTTCAGGTTGGGCAAGGTGCAACCTATTACCGAGGCGATACATTTGGCGCGTCGGGCTGGGCTTGGCTCAAAATCGAACAGCAACCCTCTTCGGGTATTAAGCTGCTTGGCCCAACCGGTTGGAGCGCATCAGACGTCTATCTAGAGCTAGAACAGTGCAACCATTTGGCGACTGAAGAGCAATCAGAAGTCAGCCAAAGAAGTTGTAAATTCACATTCTTAGATTGGAATGATGATATAAATTCGCCAGAAGATATTGCGGCTCAGATCAGCGACCGAACGCAAAGCGGTTTTCAAACAGTCGGCGATATAGTTGCTGGAGCAGATTGGTACAGCAACCGTAGCTCAATTGAAGGTGCACTCTCGGAGTGGTTCGATCAGCCGGTTCCGGTTCCAGTCTGTGGTGAAAGAACCGAAGAAGGAGAGTATGAAATACTTGGATTCACAGGTTTTCAATTAGAAGAGATGGACTTTACCGAATTTCCGAGTGCGGTACGCGGCACATTTGTGCCTGTAGTTGTAGACAGTGCACCGGCCCCAAGTGGCGTTGTGCTCACCGATTATTTTGCGCGTGATATCGCGCTGATTGAGTAAAACAGAGGACAAACCTATGCATAAATTTATATTTTGGTCGACGGCCCTGTTGCTTACCCTTTTCAGTGGCGGGTTTACTTATGTATATCTTAGCTCCTCTTTTCCAGATCTCGTCCAGCGACAAGTCGCGACCACGAACACCGAAATGGTTGTAGTTGCAGCAAAAAATATTACAGTGCGCCGCTCTATTACCGAGTCAGATCTAGCAGTGCGAGAAGTAGCGTTCGGAACAGTACCAGATGGTGCGGTTACATCAATCGAAGAAATTACTGGAATGATGGCAACAAATAACATCTTTACGAACGAAATCATCTTAAAACAAGAAGTTGCCGTGGCCGGTGCAGTAATTCAAGAGATTGCGCTAACAATTCCGGACAGCAAAGTATTGGTTTCGATTCCGCTCCAAACGCAATTAATCAGTATTGGACTTGTTAAGCCAGGCGATCACGTGGATTTATTTGGCACATTTGTGGCAGAAGAAATAAGTCGCATAAAGCTGGATGAAGCAGGCTTTCTCTTGGCATCGGCAGAAAACATTGCCGAAACCATAGCAGTCTTGCGCAAGCTTGAAGTACACGCCATTATCATCGAGCCAGCTCTTGCAGAGGCTATTCCGGCTAATAATATGCCAGACGATGAATCAGGAAATGAGTTAGAGAATGAGTCTGATGCAGCTTCGAATGGCGTCTTTCAATCAAAACGGCAGGGAGAGCAATCCATTCTGGTTGCACTCGATCGTCAGGATTCAATTGTAGTAAAACATCTGCTCGATACAGTTGGAAAACTCGACATTGCGCTACGTACGCCGGATGACAATGAGCTGACAGAGGTGACAAATGTCGATCTCTTTTATCTGGCTAATCGCTATGGGATCGAGATTGTACGCGCCGACCTACCGGTAATGTCTGAAGAGTTGTTTGAAGCTAATCGGGAAGAATTTATCCTTACTGGAACAGAACCATCGCCCGAATTTCTGGCAGCGATTGATCAAAAATAGTATTGCAAAGCCTATCAGACAATTGAGTAGTTAGATATGCTCCCATTCTCGATCATACTATCAATAACAAGGGAAATAATGGACCTAAAGCTTACTGAAAAGAAACTGCAAAAGAGCAGAATATTGCTCTTTTTGATTTGTGGTTTTTTAATAAACATTTGTGTAGCACAAGAGGCTTATGCACAGCAAGGGGATCTCTTTCTACCATTCGTCACGGCAAACGGTAGCAGCCAGCCAACTACAGTGCCTCAGCCGACTACAGTGCCGCAACCGACTACAGTGCCGCAACCGATAACCGGTGATACACCGATTGTTATAGAAGATAGCGATGGGGAAGTCCAAATTCAGATTCCCGATACAGCGTCACCAACAGAATCAAGCGCAGTGGTATTAATTGAGGGCAATGGTCCAGTCGTTGCCAGCGGTGCCGAGGTGATGCTGGAATATAAAATGGTTAGTTGGGACAGCGGATTAGAGGTTGAATCTTCGACTGACTTTGTTCCTCCCTTTACTATGTTTGTTAAGGAGGGGATTGTTCCTACTTATTTAGAAAACGCCGTAACCGGGCAAAAGGTGGACAGCCGTCTACTGGTTGTATTAGAAAAAGAGACAGTAGATTTGCCTAAGAATATTAACGATAGCTCAGCCTATGCACTTGCAGTGGACATTATTGATACCTACACGCCAGGGCAAACGCTCCTAGCGGCAGAGTTAGGAGAATATCAATCTTTTCGCAGCCTCGTTTCGGCAGAAGCTGCGCCAAACGATGGGTTAGAATTAGGTGGCATTATCTTCAATGATTTAAACCAGAATGGCATTAAAGACTTTAATGAAGTTGGTATTCGCAACATCGAGGTTGTACTGTACGAGGATACCGATGGTGACAATTGGCCTAATGGTGCTCATGTGGCCGTTGCAAATAGCGGGCTAAGCGGTAATTTTCGATTTACTGATTTAGCACCAGGGAGTTATGTAACGCGTATCTCTCCTTGGTACTTTCGTGATGGTCGTCCGCTGGCTAATTTTACAGCTTGTAAGCCAACAACAGATCCACCCTTGCCCGTTGATCCTGATGATGATGTGGATGACGACAATAATGCAGTAGAATATGCAGCACCTAGCGGCCGACGCAGCGCGCGCACCTTAGCCATTACGTTGAGTACAGGAGATGAGCCAACATCGGAAGACAATAATTCACAGACAAATCTAACGCTTGATCTCTGCTTTTATAGTACAGCAATCGCAACGCCCCCCCTGCCAAGTGGTGAACCTGATTTAGCGCCCATTGCTGTGGATGATGAATATGTGCGTCAAATTGATACAGCACTTGTGGAAAATATTTTAGAGAACGATACCGCAGGGAATGGACCGCTACTTGTGCGTTTAGTCTCCGGTGTTCTCGCGCCGGGCTTGACGCTGAATCCAGGTGGTGATCTGGTAGGTACTGTTACAGAGATAGGAACGTATGTTTTTGATTATGAAATCTCTGATTACGATGGCGATTCAAGTACGGCTACCGTGACGGTCACCGTTCAGGTTGATTTAATGCCCGATGCAATTGATGATAGCGCTACGATAGATGCGGGTGTGCCATTTAATCTAGATATCTGTGCAAACGATGACTTCGGCGATGGACTTGGATCTGTGGACTATGTTTCTGGCAATATTGCCCCTGGTCTTACGCTAACCGATTGTATATTAGATGGAGTTGCCACCACCGCTGGTCAATTCATTTTCATCTACGAACTGACAGACAGTGATGGAGACACAGATACAGCGACGGTTACAATTGATGTAAATCTATTACCAGATGCAGAAAACGACGCAAAAATTGGAGCGGTTGGAACACCGTTCAATTTAGATATCTGTGCAAATGATGATTTGGGTGATGGATTTGGTTCCATTACGTTGATATCGGGTACAGTGCCACCAGGCATGGTGCTTACAGAGTGTGTGGTTTCTGGTACCCCAACCACAAATGGCAACTTTAGCTTTGTATACGAACTAAGTGATGTTGATGGCGACACGGACACGGCAATCGTGAACATTGAAATACCAACGAGCCCACCCGACTTACTGCCTGATGCCATAGACGATTACGCCAGCGCCACGCTACAATCTGTAATCTGCCCCGATGCTGATAATTTGAATCATCATTTTATTTACAACAATGACGCATCCTTTGATATTGGTACCGGTGAGTACACACTTACACCAGATCGATATCACAGCAAAGGTAGCATCATGTCAAATATTCAGATTGATCTGAACTATAATTTTGAAATTGAGCTTGATATTTATCTAGGCGTGAGAGACGCCAAAGGCGCGGATGGTATTAGCTTTATATTTCACAACGATCCAGCAAGAGAGTTTGCAATCGGTGATACTGGTGGTGGCATTGGCATGACAGGTATTCAAAATTCGGTTGGGATTGAATGGGATACGTTTAATAACTCCTACCTTAATCAAAGTGATGACATCTCAGCTGACCACACTGGTATTTATGACCCAGAAATTACATTCAACGATTCGAGCGGTTTCCCTTATTACGGCACCGCCGCTCAGCTTTCTGGGCCACCTAGCAGACTGCCAAATATTGAGAACGGGATTTGGCATGTAGCAGTAATTGTATGGGATGTCTCACAGCAGAAGTTAACCTATAAGTTTGATGGTACCACGTACGCAGATTTAGAGATTGATCTAATTAACGACCATATCAATGATAATGGCGCATATTTTGGCCTTGCAGCATCAACGGGTGGTTACAAAAATTTACACAAAATTAGATTTAACAAATTTGATGCAGAAACCACCACCTGTAACAGCTCGCAACAAACAAGCAGCAATATATCACTGGATATTTGCGGTAATGATTACTTTGGTGACGGTTTTCAATCTGTAACAAAGATCAGTGGAGAACTACCTCCTGGGCTAAGCCTAAATAGTTGTCTTGTTACAGGGGAGCCAACCGCAGCCGGTACCTATCAGTTCGATTATGAGCTAGCTGACATTGATGGCGATACGGACATTGCGACAGTAACCATCGACATTGGTATAGATGAGCCAAATCTCCTCGTTAATGCAGTAGACGATTATCAAACTACAAAAGTGATTAATCATCTCTACCAAAGCACCTGTACCGATAACTTGTTGCGGAACCATAGTTTTGAGCAGGGTCTACTAGGCTGGAATAGCCAAGGTAATTATAGCGGTGTGGGTCAGCAATACGCCACAGAAGGCAGCTATTATGGTTACATCAATGTAAATGGTGGTCAAGGCAGGATTTATCAGGACGTTCAAAACATTACAGCGGGTACATCACTCAGATTATCATTTGCAGGTGGAACGCATAGACCAATTCCATATGATCACCAAGTTTTTGTCGAGTTCTATGGCAGTGCAGGACAGCTATTAGGAGAATCATCGGCTATAGAAGTTGAGTATGATCTTGAAGATTCGCCATTTCAGCTGCAGGAGTACGAAGTAATAACTATTCCTCCGTCTGGTACATCATATGCGAGAGTAGTCGGAATGGCGACTGGCGACTATTTAAAATTAGATAATCTTTGTCTGCAGACCTCGGATGGAACACAGCTTCAGGAGATTAATGTTGTAGAACGTGGTGTTGGGCTAAACATTTGTTCGAATGATTATTTTGGTAATGGCTTTAGCTCGGTTGAGTTAGTTTCAGGCAACCCGGGACCAGAGTTTGGCTTGAATGGCTGTATATTTACCGGCAACCCTACTGTCTCAGGAAGCTATACCTTTCAGTATCGCTTAACCGACGTTGATGGCGATCAGGATGTCGCATATATCAATATAGATGTTGAATCAGAGCAGCGCTTTTCTCCCATTGCAGTGGATTTGAGCGGCACTGACTCTATTGCTCGTGTAGAGGGCATATTTAGCTTCGATATGACGGGAGATGGCGCAGAAGAAAGGTTAAAAGAATGGTTTGCAAATGATGAAGGAATCTTAATTGATACCCGCATCGCCGGTGAAATTTCTGGGCAGCATCTATTTGGTGATATGGGTAGCCTATATGCTGACGGCTTTGAGAAGCTAGCGCTACTTGATGCTAACGCAGATGGTCAAATCGCTAGCGCAGAGTTGGATGGGCTTGCATTATGGGTAGACGCAAATAGCAACACAAGCGTTGATGCCAACGAGATTCATACGCTGGCAGAGTATGGGATTGTTTCACTAAGCACAGTTCACAATAATTTCGTCTCATCTGCTACGTTGTCAGATGGTTCAACCATGCACATGGAAGACCTTTGGTTCCTTTCAGATGCAATAAGTAAGTAAGTATTTTTTAATATGATCGTCAGCCCGTGTAGTAAACACACAAACGTATTTACTACACAGGCTTGTTTATAATGCTGTGTCAGTTTTACTTTTTCGCCTGTGGCACGCGCGCGAGATCAAAACGGTCATTCGTGCGCGTGTAAGTATTCCCACTCATGCGCCCGACTGGTTTCAACACGTCGAGCAGCACGTAGCTATCTACATAAATATCGTCACGAATGTAAATGTGCTGCACTTCGCCAAAGATGGCCGATCCACCACCCGGCTGATCGCTAATCGTCACAATTTGATTAAGCGTGCATTCAAATGCAACCGGGGCTTCGGCCACCCGTGGCACGCGGATCGACTGGCTTGGTTCGGACGTCACGCCAGCCCACTCAAACTCCGATTCCCCATATGGCAGCTCGGTCGCGCTGAGATTCATCTGTTCAACAGTCTCTTCGTTGGGCAAATTGATCACAAATTCACCAGTTTCTTCGATGTTGCGCAGTGTGTCCTTTTTCTCCCCCGTAGAAGGCAGCCCCACGCTAAACATTAGGGTAAGAGGCGTATTGCAGACGCCATTGAAGTAGGAAAAGGGGGCAAGATTAAGTCGCCTCTGCCCATCCATTGTGCTGACCCACGCAATCGGCCGTGGCAGCACGGTGCCGATTAGTATTTTATAGCGATCCTTTGGCGAGAGATCGTTTGGATTGATAATCATTTTTTCTCCCTTATGCGTTAGCACCACGCCCAAATTGATGATACTCACGATTTGGCAACATACCCGATGCGGACGCCATGCGGTTAGTAAAGTTATACATGGATGTTGTCTCGGCAATGTCGAAGATTCCTTCGTCCGAAAAGCCGACGCCGCGCAATTTTTCCAGATCGCGCTCATCTACATCGGCTGGGGTGTTGGTGAGCTTGACGGCAAAATCTAGCACGCTTCGCATCCGCTCGTCCAACCCGGCCTTTTTATAATCAAAGATAATGCGATCCCCTAGTACTTCGTCGCCCAAATGCTTGCGCAATTCTCCACCGTGGCTCACCAAGCAATAAAGGCAGTGATTCTGCGTGGAAACGGCCACGGCGATCATCTCGCGCTCGGCTGTACTTAGCTCGGATTCGCCATACATAATCGCGTTAAAGTGGCGGATCCAGCGGCGCAATCTTTCGGGACGCAGCGTGTATGCCTTGAGTACGTTGGGCAGAAAGCCAACATTCTCGCGCGCTTTGGCGAACATGGATTTAAGATCGTCATCAAGTGTCTCTTCATCGGGTACGTTTAGCCACGATATTCGTTCATCGGATCCGTTTTCAGATGCCGCGTTCTTTGTCATAAATCACCTTTATTGATGTGAATATTTAGATATCTGTCTCGTTTCTCTTCGTTTACACTTGCATAATAAATAATCGGCGGTGGATTGTCCAAACACCCCCTCTGTCGCATCACATGTTGACAGCAAAATCAAAAGCTACTATAATCTGCAACTAATTGAACAATTAATAACTTTGACTTGGAATAGTACCTGTCGAAGCGGGCTTCAGAGAGTCTCTAATTCAGCAGTATCATCTGCTGTATGGTGCAAAAGAGATAGCAGCGCAGAGAGTGAATGGACCAACGAGTTGGGAATCGAACGCATTGAAACAGTTTAATGCCGGTAGATGACCCCGGAAACGCCACCGTTAATAGGGCGCTGAGAATCGGACACACGATGTGTTATCCCGTTCTCGACAGAGTGAGACTGGCAATCCTTGTGCTTTCACACAGGGATTTTTTATGCGCAGAATTAATTCACGCGCATGATCAGAATGCAGTCTAATTAGGGTGGTACCACGGTGTAAGCAATTACCTCGTCCCTAACCAATGTAAATTCGGGATTTATTTGTCCGGCGATTTATATCGGTTAGAGGCGAGGTTTTTTAATTGGGAACAAGGGAGAAATGCAACAATGAGTACCTATCGACCATCCTTAGCAGAAGTGAGCGAACTAGCTACAGAAGGCAACCTAATCGCTATCCATCGCGAGTTGCCCGCCGACTTAGAAACACCGGTTTCAGTCTATTTAAAATTGCGTACACAAAATGCCGGTCCAAGTTTTCTGCTCGAATCAGTAGAAAAGGGCGAGATTGTTGGCCGATATAGCTTTATTGGCGTTCATCACCCGCTAACCGTCACAGCGTGGGGCAAGCAGGTAACGATTGGTGCCGCGGGTGGTGCAGTGCTAGAGACTATGGAGCAAGATCCATTTGACGCGGTGAAGGAGCTTGTTTCTGGCCGTACGCCGGTGAAACTGCCGGGCTTGCCTAGCTTTACTGGGGGTGCGGTGGGGTACTTTGCGTATGATACGGTGCGCTTCATCGAAAAGCTGCCCGAAACGGCGAGTAAAGATGTAGAGCTGCCCGATATCGCGATGATGTTCTGCGACAATCTAGTTGTTTTTGATCATGTGCACCACCGTTTGATTGTGATCGCCAATATGCGCACGGAAGACGATCTGCGCGCAGCGTATGCTGACGCGGTCGCGCGCATTGATAAAATTGTGGATCTGCTGCGTCAGCCGTTGACGCCACCAGAGAGTAAGGAGTGCCGCAACGGTGCAGAATGGAAGAGCAATTTTACACAGGCCGAACATGAAGAAAATGTATTAGCGGCCAAAGAATATATTGCGGCGGGCGATATTTTTCAGGTGGTGCTCAGTCAGCGCCTCAGCCGCGAAACCGACGCCGATCCATTTACAATTTATCGTGCGCTGCGCATGTTGAACCCGTCGCCCTATATGTATTTTCTTGATTTCGAGGGTATGGCCGGGATGAAAAACGAGCATACCGACGAGCCGATTCGCATCATTGGCTCTAGCCCCGAAATGCATGTGCGTCTGGAGGGTGGCGAGGCATTTTTGCACCCGATTGCAGGGACGCGCTGGCGTGGCAAAACTGTGGCAGAAGATGATGAGCTTGCAGAGGATCTGCTGTCTGATCCAAAAGAGCGGGCGGAACATGTAATGCTGGTTGACCTTGGTCGTAATGACTTAGGACGAGTTTGCGAGTATGGAACGGTTGCCGTGCCAACGATGATGGCGGTGGAGCGTTACAGCCACGTGATGCATATTGTGAGCGATGTGCGCGGTAAAATCAAGCCCGAGCACGACGCGTTCAGTTTGATCAAGGCGACGTTGCCAGCAGGTACGTTGAGCGGTGCGCCCAAAGTGCGAGCCATGGAGATCATCGAGGAGTTAGAGGGCACGCGGCGCGGTACATATGGGGGGGCTGTCGGCTATATTGATTATGATGGTACGATGGATACATGCATTACGATCCGCACGATTATGATGCAGGGCAAAACTTGTTATCTACAAGCGGGGGGTGGCATTGTGGCAGACAGTGATCCAACTGCGGAATACGAGGAGAGCCATAATAAGGCGCGGGCGCTTTCGTTGGCGGTGCAGCAGGCAGAGGAAGGGATATAAAATAGGGGATTCAAGAATGAGACATTTGGTTGACAGAGTTTAGGGGAAATAACATCTCTCATTCTCTAATCCCTCTATCTCTCACGCGTACATATACTTTGATGCTTTTAGATAGGAATCTAACCATGACAAAAAAACGAATACTGACCGGCGACCGAACAACCGGTAAATTACATCTAGGACACTTTGTAGGCAGCCATCGGCATCGACTCGCTTTTCAGGACGAATACGAATGCTTTTTCCTGCTTGCGGATCTGCATATGCTGACGACAAAAAATTCGAAGGAAGAGATCGACAAAACAGCGGACAATGCGCGCGCAATTGTCATGGATCATCTATCGATAGGCATTGATCCGGCTAAGGCGACCTTCTGCCTACAATCGGCCATCCACGAAACATACGAGCTTCAGCTACTGATCAGCAGCCTCGTTACTGTCGAGCGGATCCAACAGTTGCCGACGATTAAAGATATGGCCAACGCCGCAGGCATGGACCAGATTCCGTATAACTTGCTGGGTTATCCGGTGCTGCAATCAGCAGACATTTTATTGCCGCGTGCGCACCTTGTACCGGTGGGCAAAGACAACGAAAGCCATGTGGAGATCACGCGACAGATTGCGCGACGCTTCAACAATGCGTACGGCGAAGTCTTCCCCGTGCCGGAGCCGTATGTGGTGGGCGGGACGCTGGTTGGTACCGACGGTCAAGCAAAGATGAGTAAGAGCCTCAACAATTCGATTTCGCTGGACGACGATGCCAAAACGGTGAATAAGCAAGTCAAGGGCATGTATACAGATCCCAAGCGCACAAGCGCAGACATACCGGGAACGGTCGAGGGCAATCCAGTCTTTGTTTATCACGATTTTTTCAATCCAAACAAGGAAGAAGTCGAGGATCTAAAGATGCGCTATCGGGCTGGGAAGGTTGGCGATGTCGAGGTAAAAGAGAAGTTGGCGATTGCGCTTAACAATTTCTTGAATCCTGTGCGCGAGCGACGCGAAAAGTACAGCAGCATGAGCGGCTATGTGGATGAGTTGATCTACGAGGGCACGTTGAAGGGGCGAGAGGAAGCGAAGCAGACCATTACGGCAGTAAAGAAAGCAATGGGCCTTAGTGGCGCATGGAACCGTGTGAGCCGCGGGGCTGAAAAGCGACGCAAAAAGCTCGAAAAAAAAGCAGCAGCTGAGGCAACATCATGATAGCCGTAATCGATAATTATGACAGTTTCACCTATAATTTAGTCCAGTTTATTGGCGAGCTGACCATGCCCGATGGATCCAAACCAGATATCCGAATCTGGCGCAACGATGAAATCGAGGTGGAAGAGTTGGCCGATCTAGAACCGAGCCACATTATTATTAGCCCAGGACCAGGCACGCCCGAAAAGGATGCGGGGATCAGCAACGATGTGATCCGCATGTTGGGCGAAAAGACGCCTATCTTTGGTGTATGTCTGGGCCAACAGTGCATCGGGTATGTCTTTGGCGGCAAGGTGATTCGCGCGGATCGGCTGATGCACGGCAAAGTCAGCCCTGTGGAACATAATGGCGATGGTGTTTTTGCAGAATTGCCAAACCCATTTACGGCGACGCGCTATCATAGCCTCATTGTGCAAGAGCCGCTGCCAGATGTGTTGCAGGCAACAGCTTACACGCCTGAAGGTGAGTTGATGGGTGTACGCCATAAGAAATTTCCGATCTATGGCGTTCAATTTCATCCAGAAAGTATCTTGACTGAGTACGGGCACGAGATGTTACAGAATTTTTTGAATGTTACAAATTGAAGAATCAAAGACAAACTAAATGAACGTACAACCGGCAACATCAAATCTAGCCGTGCTCGACTATTTAACCAAAGCGCCAACCAGCGAATTTGTCGAGCAGCCAGTCGAACTACTAGACGCATGGGAAGGCAGTGACAATCTATTGTGGAAGGTAGAGAGCCGCGGCGTCGAAGCGGTGCTAAAGCTTTATTTGGATGCGGGACAGGCCCGCAGCCGCCGACAATTTGACGGGCAGCAGATGTTTGCACCATTGGGGATTGCGCCGCGCCCACGCTGGTATGACCGCTACCCGTTGGGATTAGCGCGGCAGGTGCTGATCTACGAATGGATCCCGGGAGATCCACTTAACGCTACGGACCAAACCGTGCTGAATTCGCTGGCGCACACGCTTGCGCAGATCCACGGGGCGGACGTTGCCGAAGTCCACCGATTTTCGCCCAACGCGCTCAACTTGGATTACTACTGGCGCATGGAGCGGGGCGGCTTTGCGGCCATAGACGCATGGCTGCGCGAGCGCAAAGCAGACACATTTTTTTCCATCTTTACGCGCTTGACCGAGCAGAGTACAACGCTTGTCGAGGCGGCACTTTCGCTGTGGGCCGAAACGCCGCCAACCGCAGTACATGGCGACTTAAAACTGGAAAATTGTGTGAGCAGTTTTGGTCAACCGATACTGCTAGATTGGGAGCTCTTTGGGTTGGGCGACCCGGCGCTAGAGGTTGCCACATTTTTGTTCATCAGTCAGACGGAGCTTGAGGGAGATGTGCAAGAAAGCTGGCTTGACACCTATCTAGCCAGTGCGGATCAATCGGGATTGGCGCAACGTATTGGGGTTTATCGCAAGCTGTTGCCGCTGCGGTCGGTGACCTACCTGCTACATGGATTGCGGCAGATGGACCCAGCGCAAGAGACGACAGAGATCGCGCAATTTTTGGCATCAACGTTACACAGCAGTTTGGTCCAAGCGCTGACAAGTTTTGGCCTAGAGGTAGATGAGAGCAATTTAGAGAAATCTACCAAATCATTGGTTCATAGAACGTAGCGTAATTCCATTCCAAATAATTGTAGTTGCCACAGAGACACAGAAAACACAAAATTTGTTAAAGCTATTCCAAAAATAAATAACAGCAAATTACGCAGATTAAAAATTGCTGTTGTATACCTACCAAAACAGAAAACCCACCGCAAGTATAGGGAGAATTGATATGTCACAATCGGCCGTACAAGAGGCGTTGGACCAGCTATTTAGTCACAAAGATTTGAGCACCCCTCAAGCTGATGCCGCAATGAGCGAGATTATGCAGGGCGAGTCGACCCCTGTGCTGATTGGCGCGTTTCTGTCGGCACTGCGCATGAAGGGCGAATCAATTTCGGAGATTACCGGTTGTGCGCAGGCCATGCAGCGCAGCGCCGTGCAGGTGCGCCCCCTTTTGGACGAGGTGTCGCTAGTCGATGTAGTTGGCACAGGCGGCGATGGTACTTACAAATTTAATATTAGCACTATTGCAACCTTTGTGGTGGCCGGGGCGGGCAAAAAAATCGCCAAGCACGGCAATCGATCCAACAAACGGGCGGGCAGTGCGGATGTACTTGAAGCATTGGGCGTAGAGTTAGTGCTGACGGCAGAACAAGCCGCAGAGTGTATAAACGATGTCGGGTTGGCCTTTCTTTTTGCACCCGCCTACCACCCTGCGATGAAACACGCGATCGGCGCACGCCGCGAGATAGGCAGCCGCACAATCTTTAACTTTCTGGGTCCGGCCACAAATCCAGCCTACCCAAATCACGCATTAGTTGGCGTCTACTCAGCGGATCTAACCGAGGGCATGGCGCAGGTATTGGGCAATATGGGCATGGAATCGGCCTTTGTGGTGCATGGACTATACGAAACTGGGGCGGGACTAGACGAGATCACGACGACGGGCGTTAATCGTATCAGTCACCTCAAAGCTGGCTCGGTCAATACCTTTGAGTTTGACGCAAGCAGCCTCGGCATGGAGCGGGCCACGTTAAAGGATCTACAGGGTGGCAATGCAGCGGAAAATGCAGCCATTGCGCGCGGCATTTTGGGCAACAAGTTACAGGGGCCCAAACGGGAAATTGTTCTGCTCAATGCAGCAGCTGCGCTTAGTACAGAAAGCGGCGATATTGCATCTGGTTTCGAGGCAGCGACACAAAGTTTAGAGAGCGGCGCGGCGCTAGCCAAATTAGACGACTATGTGGCCAAGACGCAGAGTTTTGGCTAATGCTTAGAGCCTGTTTGAATATTCAGGCTCTAAAGAATCGCACCGGTACCTACGGGGCATAAAGGGAAGAACTGTCACGGAATGGCAAATGTAGTCAGAGTTTCGCTAGATCCGATCGTCCAACCAGAAGAGGGCTAGGGTAAGCTTCCGTTCAAGGAATCAACTCGCTTTATCTTCCGTTAGGTCATCCCAAAAAATAAAATATACAGTATGGCTGCAAGCTACTCCAGAAAACTGTTAAAATACGTATAATTATTTTTCTGGTTTAGCCTTAATCAACAATTAAGGTATCGTAAGGGAGAAACCCACACTTTGTGGTATAGTCTCACACAATAGCTCACAAATGTATCTATTCTGGTCCATTCGCAAAATGCTCGTCCTGCAACTCGCCCAACTACCTGTACTTTCCGATGCCTATGTTTCTGCTTCCATATTTGATGTGGATGAAAAGAGCTATCAATGAACCCACGTGCACCCGTAGACGTTATATTAGATTTCTTTGAATTTTATGGGGGCCGTTCTCATAGAAGCAAAAGCTGTTAAACAGGCGAAAAAGTCATTGCCACACAGCTATCTGCACGAAGCGCCATACAGTTTACCCCTTGCACAACGCCTGCTTTGGCAGGCACCTCATCGGCCTTAAAGCGAATAATCTTCCCAAGTTCTGAGATGATAAAAATATCATCTCCAGCTCGAATGCCCATTGCACCAATCAATGCATCGGTTTTCATAGCCGTTTTACCTCCGCTGCCAGGAGACTTATTTGCGCTAAAGCCAGAGAGCAGACGAATTGTTCCTTTCCCATCATCGGTTGCCATAAAAATGCCACCATCAGCCGGTGCAGCAGCAACGCTTACAATCTCATCCTCTGCGTCGACACGCATCCCCAAACAGCCGCGTACCGGTACCATCTTTTCGGCAAAACGGATCGCGCGCCCCAATCGCGTGGCAATAAATAACTCCATATTGCCCGAAGTCCAACAAGTCGAAATTGGGATCCCCACATCGCGTGGGTTGAAAAGTTCCAAACCAGATTGCATACTTGGGCCGAAATGCTGACTTGCATAACGGCGCAATTGACCACGATCTGTGACGACAATCACCTGTGATCCGCCATGGTCTGGCATGGCAACAGTAAGGGATTCACCATCACGCAAGGGCAACAACTCGTGCAGCGGTTGACCATGGGCGCGCACAGCAGATGCGCTGAGCTTGTTCACCGCAAGATGGAAAGCCCGCGCGTGATCCGTAATCAACACAATGCCTGCGCTTTCATCTGCCGAAACCAAAAAGCCCGGGCGATCCCCTTCCTCGACATCGAGATCGAAGATCCCCATGCCACTGCGACGCTGCCGATCATAAAGATGGCGCGGGGTGCGCTTGATCACACCCTTCTTGCTAATGCTTACAATATTGATTGTTGTGGGTGGCTCGCTCGGCTCAAAGGGTGTTTCGGGGCGCACGGATTTGCGTCCAGCAGAGGATTTTTGCAGCTGCGTAATTTCAGCTTCTAAATATTCAATATACGAAAGAACTTCAAGAGAAACCGTACTTAGATCGGGTCGTTCTTCCGCTATTGTTCCAATCTGTTCATCCATCTCTCGTTCTCCTAGAATACAGTAGCCGAAAATTAGTACATTAGTGATTAGTCACCAGTGTAAACTCAAGGAATCAACATTATTAAACCAGGTCCAGTGAGCATGCCCTATACGGTTCTTCTCCGCAATGAACCCGCACGGGGCATGCTTACTGGGCAGCTTAAGTTTATACCTACGGTGCGTTGTAACTATTTGGTCTACTCCCCTCAGCCCAAGCCTTCGTCTCTATTTGCCTCGATCATCACCTACTCTGGTGGTAAACTAGAAGCAATCCGCAAAATATCACGTGCATACTTCTTACGGCCCTCGGGTAACTCATCCCACGGACGACCATCGTTAAGGAATGCTCGCAATCGATTTGGTCCCCAGTTATAGGCCACCAACCGCCATTTCGGATCGGTGTAGCCTTGTGCAGCAAAGATATCGCGCAAATAGTCCGAATAGACCGCTGCAACCGACACGCTATGATACCCATTGTATGGATCCGTTGCCCCGGTTCGTCCCGCCCATTCAGCCCAAGTGGAGGGCAAAATCTGCATGAGGCCCATATCGCCCTTAGTGCCAGTAGCGAGCGGATCAAAACCACTTTCCACATATGCCTGTGCTGCCAAAATGCGCCAATCGAGATCAAAGCTGTGTGCCACTTCTTTGAACATGCGCTCGTAGGTAAGCGTACTCGGTTGCGAAACGGTCACGTTTATAGGATTCTGTACAGAATCGGCGCTGACGAGCGATCCACCCTGCGGTGAAATGTTTTGGTCGGGGTTGATGGCTACACGATCTCCACTTGCACGATCTGCACCTGTAAGTTGTTCATTATTTGCGGGCGCAAAATCGGGCGATGAAATCATTCCCGCCTGCACAATCGGCACACCGTTCATATATTGTATTGGCTGAAGCGGCGCAACCTCTCGTGGAACAATTGCAGTCGCTTCGTCACCAGCATCATCTCTTGATTGGTCGAACTCCTGCGGATCGGATTCAGCCACTTGACCCGCTGCCTGATTTTCGGCGGCAAGACTCCCAGCAGCTTCATTATTTTCTGCCATAATTGATTGTGCAACAAGTGCATCGGCGACGGTAAGCATTGCACGCTCGGGCGATGCCACATCGGCCAATGTACGAGGGGAAGGCACAGGCTCGGCTACCTTAAAAACAATCTCAAGTGGCGCTTGCTCTGGCGCACGCATAACTATTGCCGGGGCAGATGGTTGTAGTCCACGTGCTGCGGGCAAAATCGCCATCAATGTCGTCAACCCAAGCAGCCCTGCAGCAACTAACGTAAATAGCACCATGCTGGCAGCGGCAGCCGCTAACCCAACGCCAACCAGCGGAACCCGTTTTATCTGTCCATGCGTTGTTTGTGCTTGTAATGGGGGCAGCAGAGGCGAAGATGAAGAAATTTGTGATGATACAAGATTTGAATGCTGGCTATTTATAGACCGGCTATCTATGGCCCAAGCAGCAATACAAAAGGGCAGTATCTCTGCGCCAAAGCCAAAGATTACCCGTTCAACCGGTTTGATTCGCACATGGACTTGTATAGTTTGTTCGGGTTGAAGCGTTACTTGGCTTTGACCAAGGCTATGACCAACGGCACCAATTGTCATCAGCTCAAATTGACACGCTGTTTTGCGGCTTTTGCCTCTGGATGCACCTTCTAAAATAATGTGAGCAGGAGCATTTCCGTGGTTAGTTACAGGCACAATGGTAGTTGCAGATTGATTCTGCCAAGAAGAGTGCAGCCGTTTGGGCTGAGGAGTGCCCAATGTAAAGCGAACAACGGGCAGTAGATCGATCTTTGCAGCAAGGCGGCTCTGCTTCTGTGGATAGCTTGGTGAGTGAACGGTAATCAGAAATGGACGCTCACCCGCTTTAAGATCGGCCATTGCGTTGCGTGATAGCGCAGGCGGTGCAATCGTTAGCTCAAAGCGATGAGACTCACCCGGTGCAAGTCGTGTATGCGTCGGTGATAGGAGTACCCATCCGTTCTTCACCCATCCTTCAACACGCACGCTAAATGACGCCGATTTTGGCCCATTATTCAGCACCGTTAGCCTGAATGTTACACGCTCTCCTGGGGAAACCTGCTGTTCACGCTGATCCAGACGAACCAAAATCACATCGTCAAGTGAATCCTCAAATACTCCATCTATTGCTGGCAAGATCTCATCATTCAAGATATCTTGAAATTCATTGTTCGATACATTATCATGCTCTGTATCATCGCGCTGAATATTGACAGGATTTGCGTCTTCCGTAGATAGATGTTTTCGCTTGTGTGAGGCAGGTTGTGTGGAATTCATTTGCTTTTTATTGCGTATCAATAATTCTTGGAGTATAAGCATCCTCACTCCACGATCGAAGACGATACGTATACCGCTATTTTCAGACTAACGTTGCAGCAGTATCTATTTACCTTACCTAACAATTCGTATTATGATCATGCTTTCATGCGGATCCAGCACAAAAATGGTTGAATCTCTACATAAAATTTAATGCGAACGCCATCTATGTGCAAATTATTAGATTTGAGACTGTATGGGCATTCGTCAATTATATACTTTTCTGGCATAATTCAGCGAAACAAAAAAGACATTTCGCAAGACGACAAGAAAGAATAATATCATTTTTTGGTGGATGATCGAAATAAGAAATCATGCTCAACGCCCACAGAGAAATATGTGGCAAATTGTGCGCAGAGTAGTAACCTCTCTTTTACTCTGCGGTCTGCTTATCGCAATCTTTCCTTTTGCACTACGTTGGTGGAACACAGCACAACAGAAAACAAAAATATATAGCGTCGAGGCGGCTCCCGAAAAGCGAGTCGCCATTGTATTTGGGGCACGAGTTTATAGCGAAGATCGCCTAAGTGGCATGTTGCGTGATCGTGTCGAAACCGCTGTGCAGCTTTACGAAAATGGGCAGGTAGACAAAATACTAATGAGCGGTGGCAACGAAACGCTTGACTATAACGAGCCGCAGGCAATGATAAACTATGCCATTGACCGAGGTGTACCGCCAGAGGATGTACGGCCCGATTATGGGGGACGTCGTACCTATGACACCTGCTATCGCGCGGGCAAAATTTTTCAGGTCGAGTCCGCAACACTAGTCACGCAAGAATTTCATCTACCACGTGCACTCCTAACTTGTAACAATTTAGGGCTCGACGCGATTGGCGTTATTGCCGACCGTCGCCCGTATGCTCCACGTTCGATACGCTTTTCAGAAACGCGTGAGCTTCCTGCATTAGTGGTTGCGGTCTATGATATTATTCGCCGCAGACCACCGCCGGTATTAGGTGAACCACTTCCGATTGAATAAGTAAGCAATGTTCAATTATATGAAGCCCAATACGTTGCAATCGATATGGAACCACGAGCAATATGGAACCACGAGCAAACAAGTTGGACACTTCGGACCACGGACATTATTATGCCCGTTGCTACGGATCGTACATTATACTGTTGTAGAGTGAATGCTGTTATAGAGTTAAAGGGAAACAGTGATGAGTAATTTAATTAACATTATCGAAAAACCGAGCGCAGACGAGATCTATCTTATTGCAGGCTGGCATCAATGGGCCGATGCGGGATCTATCTCATCAGGATTGCCCGAATATCTGATCGAGTTGACCAAAGCAGAAAAAGTTGCCGAGCTAAAGCCTAATGGATACTATCTCTTTCAGATTCCGGGAACACATCACTTTTTTCGTCCAGAGGTAAAATTCAAAGATGGTTACCCCAAATCACTTCGTACGAAAAAGAATGAATTTTACTTTACCAAAATCAAGACTGAAAACGGCAGTAAAGGATTGCTCATCTTCTTAGGGGACGAACCTCATATCAATGAATCGTTCTATGTTGATGCATTTTTTGAAGTTGTTCGAGAATTTGGCGTCAAACGCACCGCAGCCGTGGGTGGCGTCTTTGGTGAAATGCCCTATGATCAAGACAGACAAATCTCCTGCAGCTACAGCATGAAGAAAATGAAAGAAGAGCTTGACAGCTATGCGGTTAAATTTTCGAATTACGAAGGTGGTGCAACAATCGGATCTTATTTTGCGGCCCAAGCAAATAAGTTAGAGCGTGAACTTGTCGTCTTTAACGCCTTTGTGCCAGCATATGAATTTGCTTTTTATAATCACGATGAATCAGACTTAGCCACCATGGGACATATTGATGATATTGATGATGGCGAAATCGAACCTCAAGGATTGCGGATTGAAAATGATTATCGTGCTTGGTACGACCTAATGCGACGCGTCAACCACATGTTCGGTATTAACATCGATCTTTCTGATTTGGACAGGCAAAGTGATGAACTCACCGATGCCCTAAAAAGAGAACTGCTTTCGCTTAGCGTCAAAGCGCCCCAACTTGAAGTAGAGAGTTACCTCAAGAAAGTGGAAATCGGCTTCACAGAGATGCCCTTCATGCCGTTAGACACCTTGTGGGAAGAAGAGTTGGGAGATCTCTTTGGCGATTCGGAAGATTAGAACTAATCTAGAAAAATAATTAGTTTTGACAGAACTAAACAAACACTATCTGCCCTTTCACCCAAACAAACAAAAGGATAATTGCTAAAATGACGCAAAGCCAAGAAGTTCGACTTCAACAACGTCCAGTTGGCCTCCCCACAGAGGGTGACTTCGAAATTGCCACCGTCACCTTGCCCGAGCCAAACGAAGGCGAAATGTTGATACGCAATCTCTACATGTCAGTCGATCCATACATGCGCGGCCGCATGGTCGACCGTAAAAGCTACATCCCGCCCTTTGCCATCGGAGAGGTACTACAGGGGGGCGCAGTCGGCGAGGTGATCGCATCCAACAACGGGAAGTTCAACGTTGGCGAACACGTGCTCAGCATGAACGGATGGCGCGAACAGTACATCTCCGATGGGCAGCACCTCAACCAGATAGACCCCACATTGGCCCCCGCGCAATCATTCCTTAGCGCAATGGGCATGACGGGCCAAACAGGCTATTTTGGTCTACTGGATATTGGCGATCCTCAGCCGGGCGAAACAGTCTTTGTTTCGGGTGCAGCCGGTGCGGTGGGATCCATCGTCTGCCAAATTGCAAAACTAAAAGGCTGCAAAGTCATCGGCAGCGCAGGCTCGGCAGAAAAAATCGCGTGGCTCAAAGATGAAATTGGCGTCGATGCCGCTGTCAACTACAAAGAATCAGAGAATCTCCACTCGCAAGTAAAAGCCGAAGCCCCTGACGGCATCGACATCTACTTCGAAAACGTCGGCGGCGAGCACCTTGAAGTTGCTCTCTCCCTTATGAACAATTTTGGGCGCATCCCCGTCTGCGGTATGATTTCGCAATATAACGACACCACCGCCACGCCTGGACCATCTAACATGGCAATGATCATTGGCAAACGTATCAAAATGCAAGGCTTTATCGTCTCCGACTTTATGAATCGTCTGCCCGAATTTTACAACGATATGGGGCCATGGGTGGCTGAGGGCAAAATCAAATCGCAAGAAACGATACTCGACGGAATCGACAACGCACCCACCGCATTCATTGGTCTCTTCAAAGGCGAAAATATAGGCAAAATGTTGGTGAAGCTAGCGTAAAAGACTAGTAAGCGGTAGGTCGGACCCCAGATCTACTGCCCTAGATTTCTTAACGCCATTGATCACTCATGACCCTGCCAATTCTGCCCAACTAAGCGGGAGATCATTGTTGCTGCTTGTTCTTCGAGTGACTTTGCCATAACTTTATCTCCTACCAGAAGCTATTTATCTGTTAATCAACACCAACGCCACCAATCGGCGTAACAATATGGCGATCTCCAAATCCGGCAATTATTGGCCGACCTTCGGCGGTTGCTTGCTGAACCAACGGCAACTGTAAAGATGCCTGATGCGACTCTTTAGAATCCCAAATTTCGGTGCTCCAAATTCCACTTTCATCAGCCGTATCCGCCGATATTGCATAGAGCTTACAACCCGGCATCTCCTTGCTTCCATTCAACAAAATATCAATTAACTTCTCACGATTCCCTTCGGTGGCCTGCATTTAACCAATTATTCTATACATGATGATTTTCCTCTTTTAAAATCATTCCGGTAGCATGAACTACGCATCGCTTGAACTTTATAGTCTACTCGAATCAATCCATTTAGAAAAAATCAAATTCACCACCTACACTAAATTATTATCGATACTAAACAGAATGGCGTCTATGGTCTCCGTAGCGCCACCACCTTCTAGTCATTGCCAATTTGGTCCCCCTAAACTGATTCCGCTTTTGCCGCTGGTTGGTGTTATACTAATGCTGTTTGGTGTTATACTATAAAAGGCTACGTAACTGCCCAACTTCCCCCGATGCAGAATAATTTTAGTACTTCACAAAAGTTCTCAAAATCGTTTAGAAAGCAGCCGTATGTGGGCGTGCTTTCTGAACGGCAAATCGTGAGCTATTGAATCTTATAGATTAGCACAGCGCAACAACTACAAACGCGCTGACGACTAATAGATAAGACCAACTCGCCGAGCACCCATGCCCAAAGTCGAACTAAATAACGTCTGGAAAATATTTGGCCCTAACCCGCAGCACCTATTCAAGACTATGGATAGGGACGCTACGCGCGACGAAATATTAAGTGAAACGGGCCATGTTGTGGCAGTACGCGATGTGTCGCTACAGATTGCCGAGAGCGAAATTTTTGTAGTGATGGGCTTATCGGGCAGCGGCAAGTCAACATTGATCCGCTGCCTGTCGCGGCTAATCGAGCCGACCAGCGGCAGCGTGCTCATTAACAGTGCGGATGTAACGGCCATGGATACAAACGCTCTGCGTGAATTGCGTCGCCGCACAGTGAGCATGGTTTTTCAGCGTTTTGGGCTCTTCCCCCATCGGCGCGTGATCGACAATGTGGCCTTTGGGCTAGAGATTCAGGGGAAGAGCGAAAGCGAGCGGCTGAAGATGGCGGGCGAGGTATTGGAGCTAGTGGGGCTAACTTCGTGGGGCGAGCACTATCCACACGAGCTAAGTGGCGGGATGCAGCAGCGCGTTGGGCTAGCCCGTGCGCTGGCCGTGGACCCCGAAATTATGCTCTGCGACGAGCCATTTAGTGCGCTCGATCCGCTGATCCGCCGCGATATGCAG
>Ga0209187_1000935_pt1 | contig 40081 bp, 27 predicted proteins | sample BantaG_FD_187430 | JGI IMG/M metagenome (GOLD analysis project Ga0209187, IMG submission 187430) | Marine algal microbial communities from Bantry Bay, Ireland - BantryBay_4 metaG (SPAdes) (version 2) | ecosystem: Host-associated > Algae > Red algae > Unclassified | place: Bantry Bay, Ireland...
TATTGACCAGCCGCCAGATTATTTATATTAGCAGTAGTTGCGGCATTACTCCATACATAAGAATAAGGAGCAGCTCCAGTAGTAACTGAAGTAGTGATAGAACCATTAGATTCACCACAAGTGGCAGCAACTGGAGTACCAGCAACAACTGGTGCAGTGCTTACTGAAATGGTTATACTTGCTAAATCGATACAACCATTTGCATCAGTAGCTTGAACAAAGATGGTATAAGTCCCAGGCATACCCATCGTATAAGAAACGGACTGTCCACTATTACTGCTGAGATTGCCACCAGTGACAGACCAGATATAGGTACTTGATGTAGGTCCACTTGCTGTAAGAGTTGCAGATTCACCAGGACAAGTTTCACTTGGTCCAGAAATAGTAACAGGTGTTGCACCAAATTCCTTAACCAGAAAGCAAGTTGAATTTGAACAACCATTTGCGTCAGTCGCGGTTACGCAATATTGTCCACCACCAAGATTAGTTAAGTTTGAAGTAGTAGCTCCGTCATTCCATATGTATGTATATGGAAGTACGCCTCCTGAAACATTACTAGCAACAGAACCATTATTTTCTCCACAGGTAGCTGAACTAGGTGTTCCTCCAATTGTAATCGGGTTAGTAATTATGATAGTAGCAGAAGCAGTAGAAATACACCCATTTGTGTCGGTAGCTTCTACGGTTATGGTGTATGTACCTGACATCCCCATCGTATAAGAAACACTCTGCCCAGTAGTACTACTTAGATTGCCACCAGTAGCTGACCAGCTATAGGAGCTAGAAGCTGCTCCGCTAGCAGTAAGTGTTACTAATTCACTAGGACATACTGTACTTTGACTAGGAGTAATACTAACTGGGGTAGTCCCGATACCATCTATAGTATAGCAAGATGAACTAGTACATGCATTCGCATCAATTACAGTTAAGCAATACTGTCCTGCTGCGAGATTATTTATGCTTGCCGTAGCTGCTCCATTACTCCATATATAACTGTATGGTGCACTGCCGTTAGATACAGTGGCTGTAATAGAGCCATTGTTTTCACCACAGGTTGCTGGTGTAGAGTTTGCTACAATAGTAGGTAATGTATTAATAGTTACCGTAGCACTTGCCATAGCCATACATCCATTTACGTCTGTTGCTGCCACTGTTACGGTATATGTTCCTGGCATACCCATAGTATATGAAGTACTTTGTCCAGTCGAGTTAGTTAAATTGCCCGCAGTCGCAGACCATGTGTATATGCTTGTAGCATCACCACTAGCAGTAAAGCTAATAGATTCTCCTGGACATACAACAGTTTGACTTGGTGATATGCTTACAGGAGTAGCTCCAATTTCTTCAACGTTATAACATGCTGTAGTAAAGCATCCGTTTGCATCAGTAGCTGTTACACAATAAGTACCAGCGCCTAGATTATTTACATTGGCAGTCTGAACGCCATTGCTCCATATATAGCTATATGGTGCAGCGCCATTTAACGCAGCGGCATTGATCGAGCCATTGTTTACTCCGCAAATAGCAGAATTAGGAGTTCCATTAATTAAAACTGGGTTAGATACGGTAACTGTAGTGCTTGTAGTCGCAACGCATCCATTCGCATCAGTAGCTTGGACAGTCACTGTATAGGTTCCTGCCATCCCCATTGTATAGCTTACAGTCGAACCAGTAGTTGCGCTAAGAGTACCTGCACTCGCTGACCATGTGTATGAATTAGTTGAAGTTCCACTTGCTGTGAGGTCAACAGATTCGCCAGGGCAAATGGTACTCGAATTGGGGTTTATGGTAACGGTATTATCATTCGAAGGATTTACTACATAGCAGGCATTGAGCTCGCAGCCCTTACTATCCGTAATAACCACGCAGTATGTACCAGCTCCGAGATTAAACAAATCTTCAGAAGTGGCGCCGTTGTTCCAAGCATACATATATGGTGCCATACCTCCTGTTACACTTAAGTCAATATTACCATTGGAGCCATTACAGGTGCCTTGTGTGATTTGTACTATTGAATTGATTGGATCTGGAGCCACAAGTGTTACACAGTCAGTAACAGTACAGCCGTTAGCATCGGTTACTGTAAGACAGTAAGTGCCAGCTGGTAGATTACTAATATCTTCAGTCGTTTCACCATTGCTCCAAGTGTAAGTGATCGGAGCAGTTCCTCCCATAATAGATATAGCAACAATTCCAGTATTACCAGGATTACACATTGGATTTATACCAATAATGTTTTTGATTTCCAAATCACATGGAGCTACACATTGTACAGTTTTAACGACAATGTTTGATTCTTGAATCCAAATATTACAACCTGCTCTCTTCGCACATCTTCGATAGTAAGTAGTTTGAGTAATTGGTCCTGGATCATATGATGCGCCCGTAGAGCCAGGTATGATATTCCATACTGCTGAAATACCATTAGGGTCGTCAGTCGTACTCATCCATAAATATTCTAAAGTGCTAGATCCTCCTGTAGCTGGGCTGGTGCTAACAATGATCGCAGGATCAAAAATTGGATCGTTGCAACCTGTCTCATCGCCTGATACGGTGCCACCATCGGTAACATCATCACAAATGTCATAGTTGGCGCTTGCGGTTTCTGCGGCTACTGGATTAGTGCCAACAAATGAAAATATTCCTAAAAAGAGTATTGTAGCCAGGAGGTTTTCCCCAAAGACTAAATTGAACTTCTCAAAAATAGATTTTGAATAAGAGTGTAATAATAAATTCATCAGTGTTTGTTTTAAAAAAAATAGTTTATAGCATTGAGCCGAGCATTAGCTTCGCTAATGTGGCGGTTTGTTGATTGCTTGCCTGGTAGGTATGGTAGATGGTTATTATCTAAAACAGGTCGTCTTTGAAAAGATGACAAAGTTATCTTAATAGATAATATTTTGTAATGTGGATTCGATGGGATGTTCCTAATCGAAAAAATTAGTTAAGAACTTATGTAAAAATACGACTTTAGAAGGTCAAGTAGAAATTTTTTTTGGCTAGTAACAGCATTTTTAAATAATAAATTAATATCCAATTTAATTAAATATATATGTCAAATTTGGTCAATGATTTACTTAATTTGATTGTTGTATATATATTAATATTGGTATCTGTTTTTTTACTAAAAATTAATAGAAAACGACTTATAGATAATGATTTGGTCCTCAGATATGCTACATATATTATTAAATTCTACTTTGTCCAGTTACACGATTAATAGAAATTTAATCACATATGGAGCATGCAATTTCAATTGCTCTTGTGAAAAAAATAAACATAACAGTGAATTAAAAATCCATGTTGTTCTTATCTATTTGGCTTGTGGCAGGAGGACAAGGGGTGGAAGTGGCATCCAATTTCGGGTAGGTTTTGGGCACAAACGTTGCATTGCAGCGTCTGTGCCGCGCGATGGCAATTGGATATAACGGACGACCCGGTACCGCTCCCTTTTCGGAGCGGTATGGCCCCAAATAATTAATATTTTTTATAGCATGATAAATTCAAATTGATAGTTAGGAGACCTATTAAAAACTATTTTGTGCTTTACTCCTTATTATTTATTATACTTGATATTCATTATATTATCCAAAACTCACATATGCTAAAGCCTCTTGTTACATTTCTAATTTTAACTTCTATATCTCATTTCTGTAAAGCACAAGATTTTAATTACAGTACGATAGACGAAAATCTGATGGACGAGGTGGAATCTTCAAACGATAAGTGGTTTGACATTTATGTTATTTTAGAAGATAGGGTAAATATCAAGGCCTTGGATCAAAAGTTGACTAGACAAAAATCATCGCGTAAACAAAGAACAAAAACCATAATTTCCGCTTTGCAAAGTAAAGCTCAAAATAGTCAAGCTACAGTATTGAAAATGCTGAGTCAAGAAGGGGGCGTTCAGAATGAAAGTATAACTCCATATTGGTTAGCAAATACGATATTTATGCGTGCTGACAAAGAAGCCCTCGCGATGCTTAGTCATGACGTACGTATAGAATATATTGGCCTGGATGGTGAGCTTGAGCTCGAGGAAATCGACGATGAAGCTGTAGCTGTCGTTGAGCCTAATGGAGTAGAGATTGGCTTAGAAAGAATAAATGTAAGACCGCTCTGGGAAATTGGATATACAGGTTATGGTCGATTAGCTCTAGTAGCAGATACAGGTATAGATCCAACGCATAATGCATTTAGAAGCAGATACAGAGGGATTACAAATCCAGAAAATGAGGCCTGGTACGCTTACAATAATCAACCTGCAAGTCCATTTCAGTGCGGAGATCATGGCACACATGTCTTGGGTACGGTTTTGGGTTTGGATCGATTTAATAGAGATACAATAGGCGTTGCATTTGATGCGCAATGGTTGGGTTCTGCAAACCTATGTGGCGGCGGTACACAAAGTAATATTGGTACATTTCAGTGGTCTCTAAACCCTGATAATGATCAAGAGACGACCAATGATATACCAGACGTCATCAATAATAGTTGGCGAGACCCTTCTGTTGGCAATTCAGAGTGTAATAGTTTATACGTAGATATTCTCGAAAACCTTGAGGCTTTAGGTGTAGTGGTTGTATTTAGTGCTGGTAATGAAGGGCCTAATCCAGAGACGGTGACGCCTCCAAAAAATATTAGCATCAACTTGGTCAATGTTTTTTCTGTAGGAGCTTTAAATGGAGGGAGTCCTTCCCTGCAAGTTGCAGGGTTCTCAAGTAGGGGCCCATCAGTTTGTGAAGGAGAAGGGTCTTTGGCAATCAAGCCTGAAGTATCTGCTCCTGGTGTGAGTGTAAGGTCAGCCGAACTAAATAATGAATATGGTCTAAAGTCGGGGACGTCTATGGCTGCTCCTCATGTGTCGGGTGCCGTTTTGATCTTGCGGCAAGCTTTTCCAGAAGTGGGTGCCAGAGATATTAAACTAGCACTTTATTATACTTGTCGAGATTTAGGAATTCCTGGGGAGGATGATATCTATGGTCAAGGTATTATAGATGTTTTCGCAGCGTATAATTATTTAATAGCAGAAGGTTTTGAGCCAGTCGCTCCGGCTTCTGTGGAGAATGATATAGTCGTCAATGAGATCATTACTAGTTTTTATGAATGTGACGGCGTATTGTCTCCTTCGCTAGCCGTATATAATAATTCGCCAAATACTATTTTAAACACGGATATTCTTTTGTCTGTGGAAGGTGATGTTGATAATGCTTTGTCTACAAGTTGGGTAGGTATTATCCCGCCATTCACTTTAGATACTATAATCCTTGATGGGTTAGCCTTACCAGCAGGAGACTACACCCTTACAGTTGAACTGTCAAATCCAAATGGTAATATCGATGATAGAGCCCTAAACAATAAACTAAGAAAAGAAGTTACAGTGTCCGAGGATGAGGGTTTGGAAATTCTGAGTGTAGAAGATCAGGTAGCTTGCGAAGGAGCTAATATTCTAGTACAATCTAATTATTCTGGGGATGGTGTAGTGCAATGGTACGATCAATTATTGGGCGGTAATATTATTGCCGAGGGTGTGCAGGCAGTGGTCGAAGCGGAGCAAGCGAGAACCATATATGGGGGTGTATTGGAAATAGATAATATTGGAAAGATTCAGACTGACAGCGAGTCCATTATCCTAAACAATGAAGTAGGATTAGGGATTTCATTTGATGTGGAGATACCATTAACAATTACGGCAGTAGATTTTTACTCAGAAACACCTGGTAATTTGATTGCTGCTTTAAAGTATAGTGAGAGGAACAACGATGGTGATCTACAAGACGTGCAGGTATATAGCGATATCATAAGCTCGGATGGCTCAGGCTGGCAAACAAAAGAACTTGATTGGCAATTAATAGAAAGGTCGGGTTATACCATGTTTTATAGGACTGGCGCTGCTGAGCTAGGCACTGTTTCAAGTAATATAGACTATCCTTACACGATCAAAGATGTCATGGTAGTAACTAGGAGTGTAGGTACAAATTCCTATCCTTACTTCTTCAACTTACAACTGCAATACGAAAATCTTTGCGGTCGAGTTGAATTGGTAGTCGATGCATTAGAAACAGACAGTTTGCCAATGTCCGACTTTGAAATGGATATGGATGAGATTGATTTGAACAGTAACCAACCAGTTACATTTACTAATATTTCTACCAATGGCGTTTCGTATGTATGGGATTTCGGTGATGGTAATATGAGTGAAGATGAAAATCCAACCCACATTTATTCCGAGCCAGGTACTTACTATATAAGTCTAACCACTTTCAATGAAGATGACTGTAGTGATACATTTATCCGGATTATAGAAGTGTCTTCAACGACGAGTATATTTGGTCAAGTAGAGATTCAAAACTCTTTTGAGGTGTCTCCAAATCCTTTTACTCAAACATTGAATTTTAAGTCAGATGCTCTGATTCAGGTTAGTCGGGTAGAGCTGTTTTCTAGTGCTGGTTTACTCGTTCGATCTATTAGAATCGATAGCAGAATAGCTCAACATAGTCAGGAAATAGACGATATTTTACCTGGCTTATATTATGTTTTGATCCATACGGAGTCTGGTGTAGATACGCATAAGGTAGTGAAGCATTAGCGTCTTATTTTGTTGCAAAGAGCATATATTTAAGGTGGCGGTTTGTATTTATCGATTTCGCTTGTAGATGTACATTGTTATATTTTTAACACTATTTAAGGTTTGATGTGAAATATTGGTCGTTTATTTGCAGTTACTATGCTGTTGACAAAAAAGATCTTATTTTGATAATTAAGCACTTTCTATTTATTTTCCTATGCACTTTTTCCATTGCGCTTTTTGCGCAACCTATGACGAAAAAGAAGAATTCGGCTGAGGAGGCGTATCAAAAGCGAATCACTCAGCAAAACTTGCATGGGGTCTATATTCCCAAGGATCTTTCTGATGCCTTTGTGCAATTTAATAAGCTCATCGAAAAACCCACGATTGATAAGTTTCGTTCGCTTCCAGAAGAGGAGGCAGATCGAAGATTGCATTTTGGATTTGGTAAGTGGATTAGTCACAATTATAGTTTTTATGACGGGTCCCGCTTCTCAGTTTATATGAATAAACTGGGTCTCTATGATCCAGATGACATGATTACCTTCGTGATCATTACCTACCATCGCAATCTCAACAAGCAAAAGCTTGACGTTAAGACATTGTTAGAAAATCTAATTGAGAAAAGAGAAAAGGTCAAAAAGGAACGTAAACTAAAGGGGGATATCATTTCAGAAGAGACTAGAAAAGTAGAGGTTCATCCAGATTCTGTCAAGATTAATAAGCAGTAATTATATATATTTTTGGGCGTGCCCCGATTTTCGCTCCGCTACAATCGAGTCAGGCTATGCATCACTCCACGTTCGTTCGGTGCTTTGCTGCCCGCAAGTTTCAGCCGCACGCACTCCCGAGTAAAACTCGGGATAATTTCTATCCTTCACGCATTAGTTTTTATCTCAAATTTTTAAAATTACTTCCAATATTCACTAATTGTTATCCACATTCAAATTGCAAAATGTGAATAACTTTACTTATAGCCCCTTATTTATCGCTAGTGCTTTAAAAGCGTATATTTTTTTTGCAACTAAAATTATAATATGTTCGCAATATGTGAATAAAATTTTTACTTTTGGATATACACTTATCTGAGAAAATCTATGAGCAATATAATAACGCAACGTTTTATAAAATGTCACGATAAACTGCGAGAGGATAAAGATGTAAAGTCAAGTAGACAGTTTGCAAAATCACTAGATTATCTTCCACAAAGTTTAAGTGAAATATTAAAGGGTAGGCGAGATGTTACATTAGAATTGCTACGTAAAAGTGTTGAGGTATATAATATCAATCCTTTCTTTTTACATCATGGCAAGCCACCTATGTTTCTCAAGGGCAATGAAGCTGATGAGTCCGTACGTGTATTGACTGTAGTCAGCGATGATGGAGGAGATGAGCGTATTCTTCATGTTCCAGTTCCCGCTCAAGCGGGTTACCCTGCTGAAATAGGTAATCCTACATTCATGGCGGATTTACCAACGTACACGCTGCCAGATTATAAGTATAAAGTAGGAACGCACCGCTCATTTGATGTAGCAGGCGATAGTATGGAGCCCACATTATTTGAGGGTGACAAAGTGATTTGTAGCTATCAAGAATCTAACTTTTGGGAGTCTTCTATCAAGGATAATTATGTTTACGTTATTATCACTCAGAGTGATGTTCTGGTAAAGCGTGTCTATAATAAGATATTGGAGAGTAAGTCTTTGGTTCTGATTTCTGATAATGACTATTATCAACCATTCAAAGTGAATATAAGTGATATCCAAGAGATATGGTATGTTAGAGCGAAGTTGAGTCCTTTCTTGCCTTCTCCGAATAACCTCAATAATATACTACATTCTGAGGTCAAAGAATTGAGGTCAACGATTCTTCAGCAGAGCAAGATTATTAAAAATCTAAGCACGACTCTGGATAATTTTATGAAAGAAAAAGTATAGCATTTTAGAATATGAATATAACAGGAACAGTTAAGTACCAAGAATTAGAAGGTGGATTCTGGAGTATTATTGGAGACGATGGTACGGAGTATGCACCTATGGGTATGCCAGATCAGCTGAAACATGATGGTCGTAAAGTCAAGGTCAAAGCATCACCCTTCGAAGGAGTAAGTATGATGATGTGGGGCACCCCAATTACCATAGACAGCTTTCATACTCTAATGCCTTAACTTGATATCTCTTAACTGTTTAGAAAAGAGATAAGCACTCCTGCGGCTACAGCAGAACCTATTACCCCAGATATATTTGATGACATGGCATACTGTAGAATGTGATTTCTACTGTCGTATTTCAATGCGATATCGTTTGCTACACGTGATGCCATTGGCACAGCACTTAGTCCAGTCGCTCCTATCAACGGGTTAATTTTCTTCTTAGCAAATAGATTATATAGTTTGGCAGCCATTATTCCACCAAAAATGGAAATCGCGAAAGCAAAAAACCCTCCGACTACAATAAAAAGAGTTTCTCCATTCAAGAAGGTCGTCGCAGTCATAGTCGCACCCACCGTTAGCCCTAAGAAAATGGTTGCTGTGTTCATGATAGTCTCAGATGCAGCGATAAACAAACGATTAGTATCTGTACCTACTTCTTTTACCAAATTTCCGAATAATAACATTCCTATGAGTGGTACTGACGACGGAACCAATAGTGAAACCAAAGTAGCTAATACAATGGGGAAGATGATTTTTACCATCTTCAAATTTTTTATTTCAGTCTTGTTGGGATATAGTTTTTCCTGCTCCTTCATATTAATTTTAAGTTCCTTTTTGGTCATCGTTAGATTGACCACGAAAGGAATAATCACAGGTACTAGCGCCATATATGAGTAGGCTGCGATGGCAATTGGGCCAAGTAGCTCTGGTGCTAATATGATAGAGGTGTATATAGCAGTTGGACCATCAGCTCCTCCAATGATACCAAGTGCGCCTGCCTGTTTTAGAGTGAACCCAAATGCTACCGAAGAAATTAATATGGTAAATATACCTATCTGTGCTGCAGCACCAAAAAAAGCAAGTTTCAAATTTCGTAGCATAGGGCCAAAATCGGTCATGGCACCTACACCCATGAATATTAAAGGCGGCAAGAGTCCAGTTTTGATCAAGGCATAGTAAAGTAGATTCATAATGCCATAGTCCTTAGCTATTTCGAGCAGTGTCATATGTCCAATACCGTTCGCTTCGGTATCTTGTACCACATTCATATTGCCGCCTGGAAAGTTTGCAAGCAGGAGTCCAAAGGCTATCGGAACCAGTAGTAATGGCTCGTACTTTTTATGAATACCAAGATACAATAGGAAGAATGCGATAGCCAACATAAGTAGTGTACTCGGAGAACTTGCTAGATCCCCGAAGGCAGTCATATCATATAATTTTTCTAAAGTCTCCACTATTTAATTTTTAGGATCACATCGTCTTCTTCTATTTCATCTCCATGTCTTGCTTCAATAGAAGCTACGATTCCAGACTTATCGGTAGTAACTGAGTTGATCACTTTCATTGATTCTATATAGGCAACAGTTTGCCCTTCTTTCACTTGGTCGCCTACTTCCACAGGAACCTCCCCTGTATCTTTAGTAAGGTAGAACTTACCTTCCAGTGGGGCTAAAATATCATGTAAATCTTCATTATGTGGATATGCATTAGAAGATCTTTTAGGGCTTGAAGTTGCAGCCACGTTTTGTTTTATTTCACTGGTCGGGTTTACATCATCATCATATCCGATGCTTACCTTATATTGCTCGCCATTAATACTTAAATTTAAAATCTTTGGCTGGTAGGAATTTGCTGATGTTGGGATAGGGGCCTCCACTTCTGTACTTGCATTTGACTTCGCTTTTCGTGCTGCTAGGTCTTTCAAGAAATTTTCTTTTGCCTTACCACTTTTGTAGTCTTCGTATTGCTGTGGATGCATTGCATATTCTAATAATTCTTCATCGTCTTGACCATAATCCCAACCTTTTTCATCCATCTTTGCTGCAAAGAGTTCTAGTTCATCAGGATACAAATCTTGAGGGGTGCCTGTAAAGAACTCTCTATTTTGATTCTTAGCTAATTCCATAATTTCATCTCCAAGCGGCCCAAGTAGTTTACCTGACTTCCCCAGTAACATGCCCCATGTGTTTTCATCGATCATGCTCCATCTTGGTTTGCCTTTTATCGTACCCATCGCATTCATCAAGGATACATTTTTCACATATTGACTGAATGGAGTAACTAATGGTGGATAACCTAGCTTAGGCCAAGCATATTCTACTTCCTTGAACAACTTCAACAAGAGGTCGTCTTGAGTGATATTTGGCTTATTATTTTTAGTCAACCATTTGTTTACACTGGATAGATTTTTTTCTAAATCAGCCATCAAAGATCCCATCATGCCACCCGGTAATCCAGGGCCGATCAAAAGAGAGTTCATGAACCTATTCTTTGGATTGATATACTGACCAAGAAAATCATCAACAAAAGATTGGCTCAAACTTCGCACGTGCATATATGCATCTTGATTTACTTCTGGCACACTAAAACCTGCGTCTTTAAGCATAGCTTGAATAGTCAATAAATCTGCATGACCTGTTCCCCAGGACAGTGGCTCCATTCCAACATCAATGATATCAGCGCCCGCTCTTGCAGCTTCTAATGATGAAGCCACAGAAAAACCTGGGGTTGAGTGACCATGGTACTGTACTAAAATTTTCGGGTGTCTATTCTTTATTCCGGCCACAATCTTCCCAACTGAAACTGGGCGACCTATGCCAGCCATGTCTTTTATACAAATCTCTTGTGCTCCTAGATCTAGATACCTATCTGCAAGGTCTACATAATAGTCTACTGTGTGAAGAGGGGAGAATGTGAGGCTCAATGCTGCTTGGGCAATCATGCCACCTTCTTTAGCAAATTTAAAAGAGTTGGCTAAGTTTTGCGGATTGTTGAGCCCATCAAAAGACCTTGAAATATCGGTACCTTGCTTTTTCTTGACTTTGAACATGAGTCTTCGAACGTCTGCTGGTACTGGACTCATTCTGATCCCATTGAGTCCTCTTTCTAACATTTGGGTTTGAATACCAGCATCATTAAAGGGTTGTGTCCACTCTCTTACAGCTCGATTAGGGTTTTCTCCAAATAGCAGATTGACTTGTTCAAAACCTCCTCCATTTGTTTCGACTCTTGCGAAGCAGTTCATGTCCACAATAGGTTGGCCTACTTGATTGAGCTGATCTACTCTTGGAACGTATTTTCCAGCAGATTGCCACATGTCACGATAGACAAGACATAACTTGATTTCTTTTGGCATATAACAATTTTTGTATCTCTACTTTGTAGAGGATATTTTTTCAATATTTATTACTTTACCTTTTCGATGAGTTACTATTTCTACTGTACTGATGATAGCAGCAAGTTTTCTCTGATTTAAAGAGGAAGTAGGGTTTAATGATTCTGAAAGTAAAGGCTTGAAGTCTTGGGACTTTATTTTTGACTTACTACTAACTGGTCCATATTTATTGACCAGATAGATTAGGAGTTTACCTGTAAGTACAACAAGGCAAAGTACGACGAATACCGTGACCATTCCGACAAGTAATACAAGAAGAGCTGTTTTTATATTGGTTTCCATTGAGTTTGCTATAAGGTATTAAAAGTACTAAATGTTGGCAAAAGAGGAACACTATATTATTTGTTTTACCTATTTCTGAATATATTTTTCAATACAATTTCCTATTTGAAATTTCTTTGTTCTTTATACCATTGAATATCAGATATTTACTAAGTATTATTATTTGATTTATGATCGCGAAATAATGTCTGTTTTAAGGTGTTTTATGCTATTTTTGGCGAAATTTTTCGAGACATGGAGAATATAAAAGTATTTAAATTTGGAGGAGCCTCTATAAAGAGTGCTGACAATATTAACAATGTAATCTCTATTCTAGAAAAACATAGGTCTAAGAAGTTGATGATTATAGTCTCTGCCTTGGGTAAAACTACCAATCAACTAGAGCAAGTCGTAAATTTGCGTTCAGAAAGAAATAAAGCCATAGAAAAGCTAGAAATAGTAAAAAAGAATCATTTGGAGATTATCTCAGCACTTAAATTAGGGAAAGATGCAAATCTTCTAACGGAATTAAATGATTTACTTGTCGAGATAGAATGGGCTTTAGATGAAGAGGGAGCTGAGTATGACTATATATATGATCAAATTGTTTCTGTAGGTGAATTGCTCTCATCTAAAATACTGACGGCAAAAATAAAGCAATTAGGTATAGATATTCAGTGGTTGGATGCTAGAGGGATTATTATTACAGATGATATTTATAGAGAAGGCTGGGTAGACTGGGATCGCACCATAGCTAATATGCAGAACAAAGTAAAACCATTATTTAAGGATGTACAATTTGTAGTGAGCCAAGGTTTTATAGGAAGCACTACAGAAAATAATACTACAACTTTAGGCAGAGAAGGATCTGATTATTCAGCAGCTATATTTTCATATGGTCTTGATGCGTCCAATATGACTATCTGGAAAGATGTGCCAGGTGTCTTGACAGGGGATCCAAGACTCTTCAAGAATGTAACTAAACTTGATAGTTTAAGCTACAGGGAAGCAATCGAAATGACCTATTATGGTGCTAAGGTAATCCATCCTAAAACCATTAAACCTCTTCAAAATAAAAACATACCCTTGTACGTAAAATCATTTGTAGATCCATCAGGGGAGGGAACAATAGTGTCTGATGAAGTACTGGATTCTTATCCACCAATCATAACAATTGAGGATAATCAAGCTATTATTAACATTAGCACTAGAGATTTTTCATTCGTAGCAGAACATCACCTGAGTTATCTATTTCAGGAAATTGCCAAACATAGAATTCAAGTGAATATGATGCAGAATTCAGCTATTAGTTTCTCTGTTTGTGTGAATGATATTGACGATAGGGTAGAAAAATTTAACGATCAAATTCAAGAATCTTTTAAGACTAAGGTCGAGCGCAACCTTGAATTAATTAACATACGACATTATCAGAAGGATATTGTTGAGCGAATGAAAACAGGGAAAATAATTAGACTAGAAGAGCGTAAAGGGGATATGATACAGCTAGTTGTTAAAGATGTACCAAAAATTGAAAGATTGTAGTCAGAACTGCAACAAATAAGGGTTATATCATATATAATATAGTTATATATATAATCCATGAGCAATTTATCTGTGCGAATTGGCCGTTCTAGGCCTTGTTTCTTTACCAAAACTCAGAAAAACAAGTTAGAGGCAGGTATTGAACTATTTAAACGTGCCTTAGATCATAAGTCTTTTGCCGATAATCTTCTGAAATTCAATTGGATAAACTCAGATAAAAAGCGATTTCATAGATTTTATCACGCGAGTGGATTATCTAATAATCAGGTTTTGAATAGATTACAAAACTATCAAGCTTACTTTGAAGAACTAGGGATTAGCGAGCAGCTTGTTTTACTTCCTTATAATTCTAGGAAAGAAATCAAAAGCTATAATTTGGTCAATAGCCCTATTATATGGATATCTTTAAGCTGCCTGAATAATAATTGGTTCACGCCTGTTCATGTCGCTTCAGCCATTGGTCATGAATTAGCTATACTTTTAGGTTTAGATAATTCTGTAGGAAAGTTTTCTAGGCTAGAATATGTAGACTATAAGGTGCCGAATTTTGTAGGACATCTAATATTAAAAACTGCAGCCCTATGGAAACATAGTATTTCTGATATTAGAGAATCTTTTGACCAAATAGACATTTCTCAATATAATTACTTTCCTACAAGTAGCATTCTTGATTTGGCGGAGAATAAAGCCATTCCACATTATCAAACTAGTTTTGATGAATTGATTTCTTCTTTATTGATCGAGCAAGAGGCACTTTTTGCATTGCAGGATAAGCTAACATCGTCGGAAACGACTCGTTTGATTTGCTTAGAAGAAGTGCTATTAAATTTAAATAAATTAAAGTCAAAGTTGACCAACTGTTCTTTAGATGGTTCCGAGTTTGATTTTCAATTTCAGAATTCCAATGTAGGCCCCAGAGAAGGGAAAGCTGGATATTAATTTTCTACCTTGATATTACCATAGTTGTTGGATTTGCTGCATTCTTCTAATACATTGAATGGATCAAAATTCAGAATTACGTAAGGTGTAAACCGAGTCATCTTCTTGATTTCCAGTTTAAGTGTTCCAGAGAAATTCCCTTTGACATCTAACTCGTCTTCTTTTCCATTTTTATAAGAAACAAAGCCTCCTCCTAATGGTAGTGATCCCCTAGTGATATTTTCAGAAGACGAGAGAAATGCTCTAATGGCAATAGCTGTGCTGTTAGAATCGTTACCCAAGTAGGCTGACCCTTTTCCAATATTTTCTAATGTATATTCAATAGTGATATAATTCCTTGTCTTTTTTAATATTTTCACGTCTTTGAAAGCCATATCTGGACATACTGATTTTGCCGCATAGGAATTTTTAGATTCTTCTACTCCTGCTCTAGTGTCGAAGGCGACTTCATTATCCTCTTTTTTAGTAACTCCTAAAGATTCAAGAATTGCTTTCTTCTCTTCTTTTTGCGATGCTTGCTCTATCTCATAGGATTCCTTTTTTGCTTGTTCAATTTCGATTTTCTTTTCCTTTTGTTTATTTAATATATTGTTCTTATTATAATTGTCTGCTTTTACAACCTCCTTAGTCTCCACTTTTATATCGACTGGAGTAACTATTTTTGAAGCAATATCCTTATTTGTATTTAGCCTATTGTTAGTCAAGTCATCAGATTTCTCTACGGAAGTAGATGAACCTGATTTTTTGGCAGGTCTAGAATTAGCAATCTCAGTTTCATTTACATCCTCTTTTATATCTTCTTTTATATCCTTTGTGGTATTCTTAATGTTATTTTCCTTCTTTGCAAACAAGTCTGGCATTGTTCCTTTCGACTTCTTTGTTTTGGTTTTATATTTTAGCTTAGGAGATTTATTTTTATTCTTCAACGAATATGATCTTGAAAATCTTTTTTGAGATTTTGTAAATTCCTTGTAAAGATCTTCATTAGATTGAAGATTAAATTTTAAATTTCTAAGAATTTTTCCGTTTACAATAGTAATATTTCTATTGATGAGGCTAGCAACGATTTCACCTTCCATTTCACTGAGATTACTTCTATAGAACGACTCTTCAAATTTGATCTCCATTTCTGCCGGTACAGAGTTGAATTGATAGAGATCAATGGGGTTTCTACCAGTGTTGAAAGCATTCAATGTCAGCACAATTTCTTCTGAATTTAAATCTTGTAATTCAACGGAAGTTAAAAGCAGTCGATACTTGATAGGGGGGGGAGTAGTGGTCGATGATTGTCCAAGTAAAAAGCTACTTAGCAATAATCCACAAGTAAGAGTAAGAAGTTTGCTTAACATGTTTATTTATAATTGGAAGGGATATATTGTAATACAACTGATTTTCAAGATTATATAGTATTGAATCAATAATTATTCCATTAATCATCGTCTGTTTTAGTTATTCTGAGCGGCCTGTCAATGCTTTCGTCTAATGATATAAATGTTTCAGTTCGTTGTATTCCGTTGATATTCTGCACTTTATCTGAAAGTATGCTTCTCAAATGGTTGGTGTCTTTGCAAACAATACGGGCAAATATGCTGTAGTTGCCAGTAGTATAGTGTGCACTTACTATCTCTGGGATGGTTTTTAGCTTCTCCGTTACAGTTTCGTAAAGGGAGCTCTTTTCAAGGAATATCCCAATAAAAGCTGTAATGTCATAGCCTAACTTTGTGTAGTCTATATCTAATTGGGATCCTCTTATTACTTTCAGTTGATCTTGTAGCTTTTTCATCCTAACATGTATAGTCCCACTGGAGACAAATAATTTTTTAGCAACCTCAGTGTAGGGCATATCTGCATTTTCAAGTAGGGTATCAATGATATCTCTATCTAATTTATCGATCATTTTATGAATCGTTTTGTTTAAATTATAGTAAAAAAAGATGGATTTATTACATATTTAAATAATATATGCAGCTGAATACACGCAGTACCTGTAAATTCAGAGCCTAATCTATAAATAAACTTATTTTTGCTTCAATTTGCGGCAAGAATTCCTGTATTTTTGACCTAAGTTAATGAATATAGAAACTCCTAAGAATAATAAAATAAATATCTGGTTACCCTTCCTCCTGGCAGTGATGATGCTTGGGGGTATGCTAGTTGGTGGCAAGCTACAGCCTTCAAGCCATGAAACGAGAATTGTTTTTGAAAATGTAGACACCGATTCAAAAAGCGTAGGGCAAGGTAGAGTTGAGGAACTTATCCGCTATATTCAAGCTAAATATGTAGATACTATCAATACAGAGCATATGGTGCAATCTGCCATTACCTCTTTATTCGGTGATTTAGATCCGCATTCTGTTTATATGTCTGCAGAGCAAGTCAAAAAAGCGAATGAATCACTAGAAGGAAGCTTTGTTGGTATTGGTATTGAATATTTCATGAAAGAGGATACAGTTATTATTCTTAGTGTACTAGAAGGTGGACCTGCAGAAGAAGCTGGTTTACAGTTGGGAGATCGTATTGTTGAGGTTAAGAGTTTGGACGAAGATAAAGATGTCATAGAGGAGGCAGGAGAGCTTAGCATAGTAAAAAAACTAAGAGGTGCTGACAGAACTAAAATCGAACTAAGTATTAAGCGAAAAAACGAACCCGATTTAATTACCAAAGTAGTATCAAGAGGCAGGATCATTGTGAGTAGTATAGATATACACTACATGCTAAACGATGATACTGGGTATATCAAACTTAATAAGTTTAGTGCCAATACTATTACCGACTTCATGGATGCACTGAGTGATTTAATAGACAATCATCAAATGGAAAATTTGGTCTTTGATTTAAGATATAATGGCGGAGGCTATTTGCATGAAGCGGTAAAAATTCTTAATCAAATTTTTCAAGAAAAAGACCAAATGTTGGTCTATACCGTAGGCAAAAATGTAAAAAAAGAAGAGTTCTTTTCTACAGGAAGAAATGTGTTTGATGTAAAAAAGGTATTTGTCTTAATTGACGAGAATTCTGCTTCAGCAAGTGAAATCGTTGCGGGTGCAATCCAAGACTGGGATAGAGGACTGATCATAGGTAGAAGATCTTATGGGAAAGGATTAGTGCAGGAGCAATATGATCTTAAAGATGGGTCTGCACTTAGGCTAACAGTAGCGAGATATTATACACCTGCTGGAAGACTTATACAAAGAGACTATGCAGAAAAAGAGGAATATGATCGTTATGTAGAAAAAAGAATTCAATCTGGCGAATTTACAAACTCTGATCTAGTGACTATTTCTGATACTAGTAAATTCTATACCGCAAATGGCAGACAGGTATATGCTGGAGGGGGAATTACACCTGACGTATATGTACCATTTGATTCACTTTTATTAGATGGAGACTACCAAAAACTATCAGGAAGCCTTACTGAGTTTGCATTTCAATACACAGAAAATAATCCTATGGAATTATCATCGGAAGAGTTTATTGATAGTTTTGATTTAGATGTATCTATATTACAAGAATTGGTCTCTTTTCATAATAAAATGAAAGCTGAAGAAATTGATGTTTCTCAATTAAATAGCAAGATCAGCAGAGAAATTTTAGCTACACTAAAGGCAAAAATAGCAAGACAATACTTTGATAATTTAGTATACTACAAGATATTGAATAGCGCAGATCCAGTTATTCGTGAAGCTCTTAATGCACAAAAGAGCTATAACCAACTTACAGAAAAAGAATAGCTATTTTTCCATCAGAACTATACTCTCAAAAGGTTTTAAATCAAAGGAGTCATTCAAGCCAAGAATTTTAACTTTGTTGTTATTTAGGTTGATATGAGCTATGAAATTTTTCTCTTTCATGAAACTAACTTGATAGTAATCTATCTCGGGTTCTTGTACCTTTAAAATTTTAGAATCTATGAAATACACTAGACCTTTGATCTCTTCAATTGTATCTTCATTATACTGCTTCCAATCGTCCGAATTAAATATCTGAGACCCAAATAACACTTGAATAAGTAAAGTTGTATACTGTTGATTTAGATTTAATTTATGTCCTTCAGATCTCATGATGAATACATCAGGGTCATTGACAAATACCTTTTTGTTTAAGTGTCTTCTATGAATGATCGTTCGTAATGCATTGATGGTTGAAACTCTTTCTCTTTTTCTAATAAATTTCAAAAGCTTATGATCCCATGCTAGATGAGTATCTGGCCCTATTCTACAATAAGCTGTTTTTTGAAAGGCGCTCCCAAGAGGAACTCCACAAGCGAGTAGCTGTTTTTGACCTATCAATTGCTCTAGCAAGGACATAGCATCAAACATAACTTGAGCCTTCGTTTTATCTTTTGGCGGAGACAAGATTGCTGCGAAAAGAAAATCAGCTTTAATAAGTTCAAATCCCCATTTATTTATAAAGGTGTAGAATACTTCAGTTAAGTAGTCCCTGACCTGGGCATTATAAATATCCAATGCATAATACCATCCGCCCCAAAGTGGATTATAGCCAGCCTTTATAACCCTTCCACTAGTGTCTTTTAAAAGCCAATCCTTCTTCTGAGCAAATATTTTAGAGTCCTTACTACAAACAAATGGGGCTATCCAGATACCAGGCACTATATTTTGAGCAGTTATTTTGTTAGCTATATGGCTCAAACCTTTTGGAAAATGGGTACTAGGTTCTATCCAGTCGCCAATTGCATTTTGATAACCATCATCTATTTGAAAGATACGCTTATGGTCATTTAATGGAGAGATATCGGACAAGGAAGAAAAGTTTTGCAGGTCTTCTTCGATCTTGGCTTCAGAGATATCATTATAGTGTCTGTACCAGCTGGTCCATCCAAAAGTCGTGTCCATTTGTTTATTTGACTTAGACATTGACTCGAAATAGATATCGAAAACGGCCTTTTCATTTCCCTGATTTACTACTATATCTAAGACGGGAAAGCTATGTGAAAGTTCTATATCATCGCATAGCTTGGTAAGTCTGATTAAGTTAGAACCAATATCGTATTCTATAAAAGTGTATGCTGTACTTTCCGAAGTGCTGCCAACAAAGAAAAATTGTGAATCACTTTGCACATATCCGTAAGTCCATGAATACAATGCTGGCTTTTTTCCGAGGATTAAATGATCGTCGCCATAATATTGAAAATACCGTTTCGCGAGGCCTCGAATCTGTGGTATATTATCGCCAATACCATAAGTTTTAGAATGTGACCACGATTGAAAACCGTTACAAAAGACTTGATCTTCGCTTAGAAAATTGTAAGGAATTTCTATTACAACTTTTGATAATGTAATCTTCTCTTTCGGATGGATGAATAGGTTAATCCGACTGGAGTTATTTTCTTCTGCAATCTTGTAATCAAAATACAAGGCATCAAAAAAAGTCATTTTATTTGGAGTCGGCGTTCCAAAAGAACCATTATAATATACCTTACAATTCATACCTAACAAATATAGGATTTGTTACTGCAAAGTTATTACATCAAGGTCTCAAAAGATTAATCTCTCAAAAATTCGAGGTCTTCATTTTTACTCAATCGTACTATAGAAGAAGGAGGGAGAAATTTATCATCGTTTTGCCTATATGGTATTGTAAAGTCTATTTTTTGGATTAGATGAGTTTTGATATCACTAAATTTCTTAGGAAAAGGTTCATCACTCATATTAGCTGAACTTGCTACAATTGGCTTACCATAAGAAGATATCAATTCTTGACAAAAGCTATCTTGAGGTATCCTAAAAGCGATTGTATTTTCTGTCGATACAACATTTTTAGAAAGACCGTCTTTATGATTATAAATTATGGTTAGTGGACGCGTATGGAATTCCAGTAAAGTTTCTAACTTTGGATGAACAAAGGTCACATAATCTTTGACCATTTTCAAATCAGATGCAAGGACTATAAAAGGTTTTGCCCTATCTCTTTGCTTGAGATCATAGATTTTGTCCACAGCTTTTTGGTTAGTGGCATCACAGCCAATTCCCCAGATGGTGTCAGTAGGAAATAATATAGTACCGCCGTCTTTTAAGACCTCTAGGCATTTATTAAAATAGTCAATGTCAATCATTCAGGAAAGTGTATAATAAACTACAAAAATTGATAGTGTTTATGGGCTTTTAACCAATTTGTATCTATTTATGTCATTTATAACGAGTATATTTAGAGATTAATTACTCTTTCTACTAACTAAAATAAAACCTTACTGTTTTTTGTTATAGTAATAGACCTATGTTAAGACTTCCAAAACTTAATTGCATACTATTATTTGTCTTTATGTTGTGTATCGCACGTAGCTCTTATGCTGCACATATTGTTGGAGGAGAAGTCACATATGAATGTCTTGGAGATGGAAGCTATAGATTCACACTTCAAATTTATCGTGATTGTGCCTCTAGTGGTGCTCGTTTCGATAGCACACCTAACAGTGGAACTGAGGGCACGGTTACAATATTCAATGGAACTGATATTTTCATTAGGAGTCTAATATTGAATCCGCCAACTATTAATCCGATACCACCAAATATTGAAAACCCATGTTTAGTTATACCACAAGGAGTATGCGTTGAAAGAGGGACTTATACATTTGATGTGAATCTACCTCAATCACCAGACACTTATACTATTACCTATTCTAGATGCTGTCGTAATGGTACGATAAATAATATATTATTTCCAGGAGATACTGGTGCTACATATACCATCGATCTAACTCCTACAGCACAATCAACATGTAATAATACACCAGTCTACACTAACTTTCCTGAAATAATTATATGTGCAAACGAACCATTATTTTTTGATCATTCTGCAACTGATGCAGATGGAGATCAGCTAGTTTACAGTTTATGTTCACCATTTACAGGTGGAGGTACTGACGGTTCAGGCAATAATGGAGGTGATCCTGAAGACCTAACGGGGGTAGCACCAAATCCAGATGCCCCACCTCCATATATTGAGGTAGACTTTATAGCCCCAGGTTTTACTGCTCAGTTTCCACTCGGTGGAGAACCTAGAGTAACTATCGATCCAGTGACAGGTGTCATTACTGGTACTCCGCTTGTTTTAGGGCAATTTGTAGTTGGTGTTTGTGTTCAAGAATTCCGAAATGGCGAGTTATTAAGCACAGTCCGAAGGGATTTTCAGTTTAACGTAGAAAATTGCGAACCAACAGTAAGAGCTGATATTGTAGAAGATGTATTTCTAGGTGATAAATCCTTCTTGGTTAATGTGTGTGGTCAGTTAGAATTTATGTTTCAAAACCAAAGTGTAGATGAAGAGAATATAGATGTTTTCTTTTGGGAATTTGATCTACAGTCAGCTGGTATTCAAACTTATGATATATGGGAACCAACGGTCATGTTTCCAGATACTGGAACATATGAAGGGGTTTTGATTTTGAATCCAGGCCAAGTATGTGGTGATACTGCAAATATTTTTGTAAATGTATTTCCAGAAACGGGGGCTGATTTTACAGTTAGCTATGATACTTGCAAGGTTGGAACGGTTGATTTCTTTGATCAAAGTTTTACATTTGCTGAGGAGATCGTATCGTGGAGTTGGGATTTCGGAGACGGTAATTTTTCTTCAGAGCAAAACCCATCACACCTTTACGAGACTCCTGGTACCAAAAATGTAACGTTAACAGTGGAAGATAATAATGAATGTGTCGAACAGTTCGAATTTGAATTTATCTGGGCTCCAATCCCAGCTCAAGTAATCGTGCAACCTAGTTCTTTTATTGCCTGTTCACCTGGAGGAGAAGTTACCTTTACCAATCTAAGTTTTCCAATAGATTCTTCCTATGATATAATATGGGACTTTGGAGATGGTAACACAAGCAATGAAATAAGCCCAACTTATGAATATACCGATTCTGGCACGTTTACAGTTTCAGTCAGTATAGTTTCCCCGTTTGGCTGCGAAGTTGGACGTACCTTCAACAATTGGATTACAATAAAACAAGGCCCTATTGCGGATTTTACTTACTCACCTGATTTAGTTACTAATTTTAATCCAGAGGTATCATTCTTTGACCAATCTACGCCTGATGCTGTCAGGTGGCAGTGGGATTTTTCTGGACAGGGAGCTTCAAGAGATCAAAATCCAACATTTACGTTTAGAGATACGGGTATTCAAGAAATAGTCTTGCTGGTTACTGCTGAGAATGGTTGTATAGACACGGCTTTTGTAATACTGGATATCATTCCAATTAGTAGTTACCACTTACCAAATGCGTTTACACCCAATAATGATGATACCAATGATGAGTATATGGGCGTAGGTACTTTAGAAAATATTACAGAGTTTAATATGAAAATCTTCGATAGGTGGGGTGAATTAATATATGAAAATAATAATCAATTTAAAGGCTGGAACGGTCGGAAATATAACAATGGACCACTCTTACCAGGTGGAGTATATGTGGTATTAGTAAATTATGAAAGTGCTAGGGACGGTCAAATCCAGCTCAAGGCATATGCTACACTAATAAGGTAATCTAATTTATATACATTGAATAGTAATAATTATAGTTTCAAATGATATCTTCTCTTATACAAAAGTTTCTAGGCTTAACCCTACTCTTTCTCTGTGTTTTCCAAGTTTCATATGCCGCCCATATCGTAGGAGGGGAATTGACCTATGAGTGCTTAGGGGACGAAAATTACAGATTTACCTTAACAGTATATAGAGATTGCGCTTCTGGAGGAGCACAATTTGACAGTTTTGGCAATACTTTAGGTACAGTCAGCATCTATAATGGTACTAATTTACTAAGAAACATTTTTCTTGATCCACCTACAGTGGAAGTAGTACCACCAGTTATCAGTAATCCATGTTTAGAAGTTCCCCAAAACCTTTGTGTTGAAAGAGGGGTTTATATTTTTGAGGAGTCTTTGCCTATTTCGGCAGAAAGCTATACTATAACTTATTCTAGATGCTGTAGAAATGCATCCATCTCAAACATCATATTACCTGAGGATACGGGGGCTACGTATACGATTGACATTACATCTACTGCTCAAGAATCATGCAATAACTCACCAATTTTCAGCAAATTCCCTGAAATAATAATCTGCGCTAATGAGCCACTAAATTTTGATCACTCTGCAATTGATGCCGAAGGGGATCAACTAGTTTATAGTTTTTGCTCTCCATTTCTAGGAGGAGATGATGGCACTCTACAACAAACACAATTTGGTGGCACTGCTCCAAATCCTGATGCTCCTCCACCTTATATTAATATTAACTTTAGAGTACCAGATTACACTTCCAATTTTCCAATCGCTGGAGATCCTTTAGTAACAATAAATCCAGTAACTGGTGTCATCACTGGCGTTCCTCAGATTTTAGGCCAATTTGTAGTCGGGGTTTGTGTAGAGGAGTTTAGAAATGGAGAATTACTTAGTACCGTGAGAAGGGATTTTCAGTTTAATGTTGAAAATTGTGATCCTTTGGTTCAAGCGGATATTTTTGAAGACGAATTCTTGGGTAATAATACTTATGCTATAAATCTTTGTGGGGAGAGAGAATTTCAATTTGCAAATCAAAGTATTGGGGCAATTGGTGATTTCTTTTGGGAATTTGATTTTGGTTCTAATGGACTACAGACCTTTGATGTTTGGGAGCCTCTTGTTATGTTCCCAGATACTGGTCAATTTATTGGTGTTTTAGTACTTAATGCTAATGAGACATGCGGGGATACTGCCAATATTATTGTTAATGTCTTTCCATCAATTGAAGCTGAATTCAAAATAGATTATGATACCTGTATAGTCGGCCCTGTTTCCTTCTCTGATTTATCTCAAACAAATGGAAGTGAAATCCTAACATATGACTGGCGTTTCGGTGATGGAAATTCATCCATAGAACAAAGTCCAAATCATGCGTATCAAAATTTTGGTGCCAAAACAGTTACGCTCTTTATTGAAGATAATAATGACTGTAACGAAGAATATGAGTTGGTATTTGACTGGACGCCTGTAGAATCAGAAGTTATTGTTCAGCCCAATTCTTTCATAGCATGTGCCCCTGGTGCGGAGGTGTTCTTTAACAATCTCACGTCCCCGATTGATGAAAGTTATGCAATTACTTGGGATTTTGGTGATGGAGAGACTAGTAGTGAGATTAGCCCAAGCCACGAATATGTTAGCGTAGGTACCTATACCGTGTCATTAAAAATCACCTCCCCTTTTGATTGTGTTTACAGAGAAACGTTCAATGACTGGATTACCATCAAAGAAAGTCCTAAGGCCGCTTTCTCCTTTTTACCAGATGTGGTCACAAACTTTAGTCCTCAAGTTTTCTTTTCAGATGAATCCTCCTCTGATGTAATCCGATGGCAATGGGATTTTGATGGTCAAGGAGCTTCAAGAGATCAAAATCCTTTATTTATTTTTAGGGATACTGGTTTGCAAGAAATTGTATTGTTGGTTACCGCTGAAAATGGATGTGTCGATACGACCTCTGCGATTGTAGATGTAGTGCCGATAAACAGCTATTCACTACCTAATGCATTTACCCCTAACAATGACGATAAAAATGATGCCTACTTGGGAGTAGGGACTTTAGAGAATATTTCAGATTTTAATATGAAAATTTGGAATCGTTGGGGAGAAATCGTGTTTGAATCGAACAGTCAATATGAAGGATGGAATGGTCGGAAAGGTAACACAGGTCCTCTTCTGTCAGCTGGCGTATATGTGGTGTTAGTAAACTATGAAAGTGCTAGAGATGGGCAGATTCAGCACAAGGGGTTTGCTACATTAATTAGGTAAAATTAGATATAATAATATTTGTTTCAGCAATAGCGTTATTGTTTAAATTATAGTATATTTGCGCTCTGAATAAGAGGATTGATTCTTTTTAAAAATTATTAGAATAATGGATGCTATAAAGTTTGTTCACGAACAATTGAAGACCAAAAAGGATCTTCCAGTTTTTAAACCTGGGGATAATGTGGTTGTAAGTTATAAGATTATTGAGGGAGCTAAGGAGAGAATTCAAGACTTTAGAGGCAATGTTCTCCAAATTAATGGGGACGGTGCCACCAAGACGTTTACAGTCCGAAAAATGTCTAATGGTGTAGGTGTAGAACGGATTTTTCCGTTGAATAGTCCAAATATTAGTGAAATTAAGATATTGAAGAGGGGTAAAGTAAGAAGAGCTAAATTGTACTACTTAAGAGCCCTCACAGGTAAAAAAGCTAAAATAAAGGAAAGAAAATTTTCCAAAAAATAAAAAAAAGTTATATATTTGTATCATCAAAGAAATACAATATAACTAAAGATATATAAGAGCTTTCTTGGGTTAGACTCTAGTTTTTGTTGGCGCTCCCTAGCGGAAACCTCTCGGTTTCAGAGCTAGAGGAGCGTTTTTTTATTTTAAACGACTCCTTCTTCCATAACTTTCTAATTGTAAATAAGATGAATATTTCATCCCGAATATTTCATCCCGAATATTTCATCCCGAATATTTCATCCCGAATATTTCATCCCGAATATTTCATCCCGAATATTTCATCCCGAATATTTCATCCCGAATATTTCATCCCGAATATTTCATCCCGAATATTTCATCCCGAATATTTCATCCCGAATATTTCATCCCGTATTCACAATAAAAAAATTACTCTCCTTTCTCCAATATTACCGACTCGGTTCTTCTTAGGAGATCCTGACAATAGGTAAGTAATTCATTTGCCCTTTCTACCTTTGCGGCAAGATTATCTATTGATATTTCATCTGACTTCAACGCAGTCAAAATCATTTCTAATTCTTCTATTGCTGTTGTATAGTTTTTGATTTTAGCCATATTATTCAATCCTACTTTTTTGTTCTCCTTTGTGAAATTGTGTGGTAATGACATCGCCTTTCTTCAGCTTGTCAGATTGACTTATCGGCTTACCTTCTGCATTACGTGTCAATGTGAAACCTCGCCCCAAGGTATTCTCAATACTTAGGAATTGTACTGTCTGCTGCCAGTGCTCAATTTGTAGCTTTGCCATCTTAAATTTATTAGCAGCCAGATAGGCGACCTGTGATTTAGCTTCAGCGAGCTGATGCCTAGCATTAGTTATGGTCTGTCTTGCCAAGAGTGGAATCTCAGATTGTGTGCTCCGAAGAAAAATTTTCTGGTCCTGTATCAATCGATTGGCAAGAGTTACTACTTCCTGATTCATCTGCACCAGCAAACTTTCCAATTCCAAGTTTTTATCTATTATAAAACTAGCCACTGCTGTAGGCGTCTTCAATGAAGTATGAGAAACCATATCCGCAATTGTTTCATCGATCTCATGACCGATGCCTGTCAGGACTGGGGTAGGGCAGTTAGCTATCGCTTTGCATATCTCATAGCTATCAAAAGCAGCCAAATCTATTTTTGAACCACCCCCACGAATTACTACGATCATATCAAAATCCTTCCAATCTATCTTGCTAATTTGCAGCAAAAAATCACCCTCTGTATTAGTGCCTTGCATCGCCATCGGAAACAGCTCTATTCCAAAAGTATAGCTATACTCATTGGAATCAAGGTGAGTAATGAAATCTTTGAACCCCGCAGCAGTCTTCGAGCTGAGTACGGCAATTCGCTTGATCATCTTTGGCAAAGTTAGCAAGCGATTCTTTTCCAATAGCTTCTCCGCCTGTAAGCGTTTGATAATCTTAGCTCGCTCTAACGCAAGATTACCGTAAGTGTAGTTTTCATCGATATCCTCAACGATCAATTTGAGCCCAAACTTTTCGTGAAAGCTAACCTGCACGCGTAATTTCACTTTCAACCCTTGCTTCAAGATCTGAGTGATATTACTAGTCTTAGTAGGTGCTATTTTACCCAACGTGTTTCCCCACAATACAGCATAAGATTGAGCTAAAATTTCATTTGAGACCTCGGATTTCTGGATAAGATCAATATAATAATTACCCCGACTAAGATTAGCTTGAGAGATCTCTGCTGTGATCCATATGCTCTCAGGCACATTCAGCGCTACAAAGCGTTTGATGAACTCATTCAGCTCGAATAATGTCAACTCTTCTTTCATACTCCCAAATAAAAAAGGATGTAATCCATTAATAGGCTACATCCTTTGTGTTATATCTACAGCGTATTTAAATATGATGCAAAATATTATGCAAGTACTTTTTTCACTAGATCAGCAGCCTCCTGCAACTGAATCGCAGAGTGTACTTCCAATCCTGAATTATCAATAATATCTTTTGCGATATCCGCATTTGTACCTTGCAGTCTTACTATGATAGGTACTTTGATAGCATCACCCATATTTTTATAGGCATCTACTACTCCTTGAGCTACACGATCACAACGAACGATACCTCCAAAAATATTGATCAAAATCGCCTTTACCGCAGGGTCTTTCAAGATAATTCTAAATGCTTGTTCGACACGAGCTGCATCTGCTGTACCCCCAACATCAAGGAAGTTGGCAGGCTCTCCACCAGATAGCTTGATGATATCCATCGTCGCCATCGCTAGACCAGCACCGTTTACCATACAGCCCACGTTACCATCAAGGTTTACATAGTTCAGACCGTAGCTCTTTGCCTCTACTTCAGTCGGGTCTTCTTCGTCTGTATCACGCATCGCTTCCAAATCAGGATGTCTAAAAAGTGCATTCTCATCAAGAGATACCTTACAGTCAACCGCGATGATCCGATCATCACCAGATTTCATACAAGGATTGATCTCAAATAAAGAAGCATCAGCACCAATAAACGCTTTATACAGATTATTGATAAATTTAGTCATCTCCTTAAATGCCTTACCACTCAATCCAAGATTGAAAGCGATCTTACGCATCTGAAAACCCTGCAGCCCAAGAGTAGGATCTACATATTCTTTATGCACTAAATGCGGTGTCTCTTCAGCTACCGTCTCTATATCCATACCACCCTCAGTAGAGTAGATGATCACATTTTGCTTACGCTCTCTATCCATCAAGATAGACACATAAAACTCCTCACAGGCATCAAAATCAGGTGCATAAGCATCTTCAGCAATCAAAATCTTATTCACCTTCTTTCCAGGGCCTTCCATCCCACCAGGTGTCTGCGGCGTTTTCAACATCATTCCGAGGATATTCCCCGCCTCTGTCTTCAGCTCATCTATACCCTTGACCAACTTCACTCCACCACCTTTACCACGACCACCAGCATGAATTTGAGCTTTGACTACAGCTACATCCAGCCCAGACATTTCCTTGACCTTGTTGTACGCCGTCACAGCCTCTTCTAAAGTATCGGCAACTACACCCTCTTGGATAGTTACTCCATATTCTTTCAATAAGTTTTTACCTTGATATTCGTGCAGATTCATCTATTATTATTTTTTGCCAAATGTACCTGTTTTTTGCGAATAAATGGCAGCTAGAATGTACAATTGTCAATGGCTATTGCTCCTAACTGTCTACTTTTGCGTCAGTTTTTTCTCTCACCTCCGATCTTGCGTATCTAGACATAATAAATCAGCCCCTCTACCATAAATCTTGCTCTTGCTTGAGACGCACTCTCCTTTTTCCTCTTGCTCGATACTCGTTTCTCTAGTCTGAATTGGGGCTGCCTCTTCACTTCCGCGATAAGCTACAGTTCGAGTCGGGTCATCCGCTTTACTCCATAGCACAGGAGTGCATTCAGCCAACAGTATATCTTGTCTCTTTGAGCCAATCTATACTGGGCTTCATAGCACGCCTGCACCATTACGTGCACGCTACTACCCCTCAGCCGTTTTTGAAGTAGGTGCTAGGTTGTAGGTACTAGGTTCTAGTGAAATAGCAAACCGTTAATTTATCAAAATCTAAAAAGGAAAACTGACTATTCGCATATTGTACATTAATTCTAAAATCGCTATTGATAAATTATTTGTGTACTAATTGGAGTATCCATATAACTAGGTACGCTTTAGCGCCATAGGTGCGACCTGTTGGTAGAACAAATGCTAAGAAGAAGCTTTTAGCTCCGTAGGTGCGCCCTTTTGCAACCATTACTGAATTAATAATGTAATCATTTGCATTCTCTAGTAAAAGTACAGGTCGCACCTCTGGAGCAATTATCTAGGTAGCATCACATATCTGCTACCAACAGGCTGCTCCTATCGGAGCTAAGTTTATCTATTTTTTAATTATACGCTTGCTATATACTAACTCTAAATATGTTGTCGATAATTTGATGGTGTTATAACAAGCGAATAGTCAGAATAATAAACAACAACCCGCGACAAGGATGGTAATCATGGCTCCTCTTGGAGTCAGTCCATAGCGCAGCGGAGGACGGAAGCGAAAGCGTACTGATGGAGAGTCGCCCAAAACATAATTATCAATGCAAAATGATGAAATATTCAACTTGTAATGATAATTAACATAATGTAGAAAGATCTCACGAACTGCCAATTATTCACAAAAAGACGCGATAAATCGGCGTTTCTAAGATAAATTTTGCTCTTTCTCGAAACTCTTGCTGACTTTGGTCCATTTTCAGCTCTCAACTAAATTAATTTCTAATGTTAAAAATTAATTTATAAAAAACTCGTCTTTACCTTGTGTAATCTTGAATCGGAATGCATCCTACTAGTGTAGGCAAACTGCCGAAAGACATATAATAATATGATTATGAAAAATTCGATGATATATATTGCGATCACTATGATCTTGCTGATGATAGGGGCTGCGACGAGTAGCTTTAACTCAAAAGCGCAGTCAAACGATCAAAACACCAAACAGTATCAGCCTATGAATGACTATTCAGTCCAATGGAAGGAAGTACAAGAACTAATCGGGAAGGGATTGATCAAATCAGCCTACGACAAAGTGGTGCTGATCTACGATCTCGCTAAAAAAGAAAATAACGATCCTCAAATCATCAAAGCAGTTCTATATAGAGAAAGATTGGGATCTCAACTAGAAGAAAATGGATTTGAAAACTCCGTTCGTACTTTTCATGAAGAAGTGAAGACGCTAGATGGTCCAGCGAAATCCATCATGCACTTTATGATCGGAAAATCACTGTCTAATTATGTTCAAGCTAATAGTTGGAAATTTTCGAATCGTACAACGACGCCTAACTTCCAAGCTGAAGATTTGGAGACTTGGTCTATCCAAGATTTTAATAATGAAATAGATAAGCAATTTAAATTAGCCTTGGTAGATGAGTCTTTAAAAAAGGCCATGATTAATGACTACGATGTCATCACCAACAAAGGGCGAAATACAGATCAACTCAGACCAACCATTTATGATGTGATCGCGCATCAAATATTGGACTACTATGTCAACTCGAACCAATACTTGACGGAGCCTGTATACAAATTTTATTTAGATGCGGTGGAAGTTTTTGCACCTGCGGAGGAATTTGTAAAATTTGAATTTGTAAGTCAGGATAGTACCTCGCGATTGTTTAATGCAGCCTTGATATTTCAAGATGTAATACAACATTTGATAGAGAGTAGAGATGTGGCATCTCTTGTAGATGCAGATCTAAAGCGTCTTGGGTTTGTGCTTAACAATTCGACCTTGAATGATAAGGGGCAAAGATACATAGCGGTCTTGGATCAAATGTCGAAAAAGTATGAAAACAATAAGGAGGCAATGCCAATGATCTTAATGGCTCAAGCTAATTTTTATAATGCTTCACAGACACATTTAAATCAAGAAAAAAATGATCTAAAAAAAGCACATAATATATTGAATAGCATTGTTAAAAATTATCCATTATCATTAGAAGCTAATCAGGCGAAAAATATGATGGGGAGTATCGAGATGCCGTCACTCAATCTAAACACAGAAAAGGTGTATCTTTCGGGTGAAAATATGCTAAGCCTTGTTTCCTATAAGAATTTAGAGGAGATTTATCTGAGGCTATATCGCGTAGAGCCTGTTCAAGAATTTGATCTAAAAGGTAATAGAAGAGATATGTTTAAGTCGATAAAAAAACTTGAACTTATAAAAAGTTGGACACAAGATTTGCCAAGCTATGATGATTTTCATCAGCATACCACCGAAATTAATCTTGAAAACCAACCTCTGGGATCCTATGTTTTAGTGTCATCATCTGATGATTCATTTCCAGTAGAAAAATCCAATATCACCTCGAATTTTATAACGGTTTCAAATCTGAGTTACGTGCTCAATCCAAACCAAACAGATTATAAGATGATCGTAATGGACAGGCGATCAGGCAAACCTATATCGGGTGCTAAAGTGTCATTTTATAGCCAAGAATATAACAGGACACTTCGAAAGAATCAATTGAAATTTGCAACTGCTGCTAATAGTAATAAAGATGGAATAGTAAATCCTAAACTTAATACCAGAGCTACATACTTTTCTAAAGTGGAATATAATAACGACGTACTCTTCATGCGAGATCGTATATATCGACATACTCAAGGTAAGCCCAGGGATAGAAATCTGGTCAATATCTTTTTGGATAGAGCCATCTATAGACCTGGTCAAACGATCTACTTCAAGGCCATCGCGCATAATGTGGATGGAGGTACACAACTACCCAGATTGCTAAGCAATGAATCTCTTACAGTTATACTAAAAGATGTAAATCGTCAAGAAGTTGAAAAGCTCAACTTGAGAACCAATGATTTTGGATCGATCAATGGAAGCTTTACCGCACCAAAGGGTGGACTGTTGGGAAATATGACCTTACAGATAGATGGTTATGGCAGCACCAGTTTTAGTGTAGAAGAATATAAGCGTCCTAAATTTGAAGCTGAATTCTTGCCCGTTGAAACGACCTACGCGCTGAACGAATCAGTCACTGTTTCAGGTAAAGCTACAGGCTTTGCAGGCAATGCTATTGGCGATGCTAAAGTGACGTATAGAATAGAGCGTGGTGTAGAGTATCCATATTGGAGATCTTATTATAGATGGTATCGCCCACAAGCACCAATGAGAATCAAGAATGGGTCGACCATCAGTAAAGCGGACGGTACCTTTGACATAGAGTTTAAATTGCTGCCTGATCCAAGTACCAAGCAAAAAGATCAACCTGTCTCTACGTACACAGTGTATGCAGATATCACGGATATTTCGGGCGAAACAAGAAGCGTACAGACTCGAATTAGAGCCAGTTCGATTGCTCTAGATTTAGGAATAAGTACACCGACTCCAATCGAGCGAGACAGTTTCAAAAATATTAACATTACAACAAATAATCTCAACGGAAAATTTCAAGAAACAAAAGTTAATCTTCAGGTAGCTTCTTTAAAGGCGGAAACCAAATTATATAGAGATCGTTATTGGACTTTTCCAGATACGGTATCTTTTAAGCAAACTAGTTTTGAAAAACGATTTCCTTATTATCGATTTGCTAAGAAAAAATTGCCAATAGAATTAGAGGTGGATAAGGTGATCTACACAGAAGATATTACGAGTACAGAGCAAGGAAAAGTAGATTTAAGTGTCTTGGATCTGGCTGCAGGAATGTATAAAGTAATTGCCAGCGCAACTGATAAAAATGGTAATGAAATCTTAAAAGAGATAGCCTTTGTGGTTATGGATAAAGATACCGCTCAGCCTGCTATTCCAGTTGTTTTAGCGACACAGCAAAATAAGAAGACGTATGGACCAGGAGAAAAAGCAGTTATTAGATTGTCTTCATCTATCAAAGATGCATATGTCTTTTTTAGTACTACACGCCGAGATAAAACAAGTGACTTTAAGTGGCTAAAATTTAACGGTAAGCAAAAAGAAAGTATTACGGTGGATGAATCAGACCGAGGAAATATTTCTATTAGTAGCTTCATTATATTTAACAATAGGTTCTATTCGAAGTTGGAATCTGTTAATGTACCATGGTCAAATAAGAATTTAAAGATTAGTTATTCTTCATTTAGAGACAAGCTATTACCCGGTCAAGAAGAAGAGTGGACGATCAAGGTAGAAGGAAGCAAAAAAGAAAGTGTAGCTGCTGAACTATTGGCAGGGATGTATGATGCATCCTTAGATCAATTTAGAGCTAATAATTGGCAGGCAAATTATTTCCCAAGCAACTATGCGAATCAGACCTTTAGAGCAGGGGTGAGTTTTGTCGGTGACAGAGGACGTCAATTAAGCTACCCTTACTTTAAAAATTATGATGTTAAACAGAGGGTGTATCGTCAGTTTGATTGGTTGGGTTTTGATTCATACGGTTATGGAAATTATGGAAGAGGGGCAGTTTTAGACGAAGTCGTAACCACAGGGTATGGCAAAGAAAAAGCCCAAAGAATAATGAAATCACAAGCCGCACCAGCACCTGCCATGGCGGAGGAAGCTGAGTCTTTCAGTATAGTCACGAACGATCTTGATGTCTCAGAAAACATAAGTCTAGAACCTAAAAGAGAGGAGAATTCTGATGCACCAACAGATAAAGCTCCATCAGTAAGAAAAAATCTAAACGAAACCGTTTTCTTTTACCCAAACTTGAAAACAGATAAAGATGGAAATGTACTGATTAAGTTCAAAATGAATGAAGCTTTGACAAAGTGGAAGTTCATGGCTTTTGCTCATACTCAAGATTTGGCAACAGCAATCTCTACCAAAGAAATCGTTACCCAAAAGGAACTGATGGTTCAGCCGAATGCGCCTCGATTTTTTAGAGAGGGAGATAAGATCAGGTACTCAGCCAAGGTGTCAAACCTGACGGAGAAGCCAATGAATGGTACCGCAAAGCTAGAGCTATATGATGCCATTACTAATGAATCATTAGATAGAGTGTATGGTAATTCAAAAGCCAATAAAGACTTTATGATCAAGCCTGGAGAGTCAGCACCCTTATTTTGGGAATTAGAAATCCCCAAAGACAAATTAAGTACGGTTTTACATAGGGTAGTAGCTGAAGCTGGAAAATACGCTGATGGCGAGGAAAGTGCAGTCCCTGTATTGACCAATCGTAAATTAGTAACAGAGACGATGCCTATGCCACTTCGTGCTGGTCAAGGTAAAGAGTTTGTTTTTGAAACTATGCGCGATAATACTTCTACTACATTGACAAACCACGCTTTCACTCTAGAATTTACCAGCAATCCAGCTTGGTATGCCGTTCAGTCGATGCCCTACTTGATGGAGTATCCATATCAGTGTACAGAGCAGGTATTCAACAGATACTATGCCAATGCTTTGGCTTCACATATTGCGAATAGTACACCGAAGATCAAACAAATTTTTGAGTCTTGGAAAGGAACGGATGCTATGAAGTCCAATTTGTCAAAAAATCAAGAATTAAAATCTGCCATCTTAGAAGAAACGCCTTGGGTATTAGACGCTCAAAGTGAAGAGCAACAAAGAAGGAATATCGCCTTGCTTTTTGACCTTAATAAAATGAGTCAAGAGAAAGCAAACGATCTACAGACGCTAGTAGAGCGTCAATTAGGTAATGGTGGATTTGCATGGTTTCCAGGAGGAAGAGACTCTTGGTATATTACACAGTACTTAGTAGAAAGTCTTGGTCATTTGCAAACCCTCGGTGTTGACCTCGGAGATCAAGATTTGACCAATGTCCTTACTAATGCAGTTCGATATATTGATGATCGACTAGTGGAAAATTATGAGAGAGCATTGAGATATAATAAAGATCCTGGTCTTTCGGGGATGGCGATACACTATCTCTATGCTAGGTCATTCTTTATCGATATTCCTATGAAAGGTAAGACAAGTAAAGTGGTTAAGCATTATCAAGCTAAGGTGAAAGGGGAGTGGATAAATCAAGGATTGTACTATCAAGGTTTGTTGGCACTATCTTCTGATCGATTTGATATGAAAACGGAAGCCAATGCCATCGTAGCTTCTTTAAAAGAACGTGCACTCAGCCACGAAGAACTTGGAAAGTATTGGAAGTATGATCGCGGATACTACTGGTACCAAATGCCTATAGAAACGCACTCGCTTATGATTGAAGTATTTGAGCAAGTGGCGAATGATAAGAATATGGTAGACGAGCTACGTCTCTGGTTATTAAAGAACAAGCAAACCAACGCTTGGGAAACTACCAAAGCGACTTCATCAGCGATCTATGCTTTACTGATGAGTGGTGACACTTGGTTGAATGAAACCAAACAAGTAGCTATTGAATTTTCAGACAAAAAATTGAATGATGATTTGATGGAGAGCCAAGCCAATGCTGAATCAGGCACTGGCTACTTCAAGAAAACTTGGACGGAAATAAATCCAAACATGTCTACTATAAAGGTGGATAACCCAAATACGGTCCCCGCATGGGGAGCCGCTTATTGGCAATATTTTGAAGACTTGGATAAGATCACCAGTTTTGAAGAAACACCATTAAAGCTCAACAAAAAGGTATTCAAAGAATCTCAAGGAGACCGAGGTGCCACTATGGAAGCAGTCAAAGAAGGATCAGAACTTTCCGTTGGCGATAAACTTATTGTACGCATAGAGCTAAGAGTGGATCGCGATATGGAGTTCATACACATGAAAGACATGCGTGCCTCCGGTTTTGAACCGATGAATGTATTCAGCCAATACAAGTGGCAAGGGGGCTTAGGCTATTATGAATCGACGAAAGATGCCAGCACCAACTTCTTCTTTGATAATCTGCCAAAAGGAACTTATGTTTTTGAGTATCCAGTGCGGGTTGTTCACCAAGGAGACTTTAGCAATGGCGTGACGACGATTCAGAGTATGTATGCACCTGAGTTTGCGAGTCATTCGGAAGGGGTGAGGATTACCGTAGGGGAGTAGAGGAAGAGAGATTTTAGGTATTAGGATTTAGGTGTTAGCGAACGAAAAATAGCGTCATTACTGTTTCTTCGTAGGGCTATCCCGAAGGTTAGTCTTCCATCATATATATTGTTTATGTGTCGGCAACTTGTTGCATTAGGTATAAATATAAATAGCTAATGAGCATAGATGAGCCAAAACTTAGCAGTGTACCGATTAGTATGTATTCTGTTAACTTCCTATCTTTAGACTCTTTGAGATCTCCAAATCTAAAAACTGATTTTGCGGCTAGTAAAAATCCTATCGCTTGAACATTGCTTGTTACCACAAATCCAAAAATAAAAAGTCTTTCAAGCATGCCAATATATTTTCCAGCATCTTTTAGCGAGTCATCATCTTTATCCGTTGTTATTGGAGTCCATTTGGATATGAGTACTCTAAGTGTTTTAGATAAAACGCTAGTAAGTAATATTAAAGTAAAGGTCAATACTATGAATGATTCAATCTGACTTTCCAATACTGTCTTCTTGATAAATGGTTCGAAATATTGTATTGCTAGAACAATAGTTGTAATATGTACCAATTGATCAATCAGGAAAGCAGTAATTCTATTTTGTTGATTCTGTACTGAAACTTTGCAAAGATCTATTACATAGTGAATTATACCAATCGTTAATATTAGTGGAATTAATTTAATTTCTCTCGTAATTATAATCATTAGCACAATATGTACTAGCACGTGAAAATATAGTTTATTTGATTTTTCCTTAAACTTCTCTTTGTCTTCTACCCATGTTTTTGGTTGAGCAACAAAATCTCCAATGAAGTGAGCTAATAATATTTTTAGTAATAATATCATATTGCATTTTTATTTAATATAATTTCTTTGTTAAATTGACTTATCATTTGCTTTATCTCATCATGTCCAGCCCGGGATAAGCCTTCGCTTATTGAGCTTGGGCTCTTTTTAAGGATTTGAGCTATTTCTTTTTGAGTTTTATTTTGACTTTGTAGTGTTGTTTTAATTATTTCAGCGGTAATTGGAGCCCAATTGTCCATCGTTAAAAGAGCGACCCCAAAAATCATGTTCCATCTACTATTAAATTCTTTCCAAGGCGTTTTGATTTTTAGATTTGTTTTTTTGAGTATTTCAAATTCTTCCCCAGAGTTTATATAAGCTTCACCATTGGATTCCATAACGTTGTTTGCTGTGTATTCCTTAGCTCCGATTCCTATTGACATTCTTAAATCTAAATACTTATCCTCTTTAATTGCAGCTTTAAGTTCTATTGCTAGTGCTAGTATTTTTATTATTTCTACTTCTATTTGAAACATGTCTCCTCTGAAAATATCCCATTTTCTTTTAGGGATTTTATTTTTCTTTAAGGTTGCCTTTATTTTATTTAACCATATTTCGGGAGACTTTGATCGTGAGTTTATTACATCTCCTGTTATTACACCAATCATATTATTCTGTTTACGATATCTGTTATTTATCCTAATTGTAAATATATTGGTTATTTATCCGAATATCAACAAATTCGGTTATTTATCCGAATATCAATAGATTCGGTTATTTATCCGAATATCAACAAATTCGGTTATTTATCCGAATATCAATAAATTCGGTTATTATCCGAATATTAATAAATTCGATTATTTGTCCGAATATCGAGAATTCACGTTGTTTGTCTGAATTTTAAGAGTTTTTCAATGAATAATATAGAAGAAATAAAATTTTGGACCAAATAATATTTCGACTTATCTAGGGGCAGGTCCTGATCCAGGTGCTGGTGCTGGTGGTGCAATTATTGCTACTGCTACAGCTACTACTACTACTACTACTACTACTATTGCAGGTCCTGATCCAGGACCTGGTAACGGTCCATGATTTATCATTCAACCTTTTATGAGCTAATAATTAAGTTTTAGATCATGGCAAATACTTAACTCAAAGGGTATATGCAACACCGTGACTTCTAAAAATTACAGTGGCTTTTATAAATCTTAACCTAGATTCATCTAGCTATGAATTTCCTTTATAAGCCTTGAATAAGAAAGAGCAGTTCTTAAATGTCTTATATGGTTAACCGAATTAGCTAAGTCTTTATGATCTCGGAGAAACATTTCTATCCCAGCCCCTCAATCCTAGCAATAGTCTCCTCTACACTCCTAGCATCCTCCACCGAATACATCCCAATCAAAGTCCTCCTCAACCCAGTCAAATAAGCCCCACTATCTAAAGCAGCCCCAAAATCATGCGCCAGCGAACGGATATAAGTTCCCTTACTGCAATCCACCAAAAACTCAACGGAAGGCATCTCGACCTTAGTAATATCAAAAGTGCTGATCTCGACCGACCTTGATTTGCGTTCGATAGACTGCCCCTCACGCGCGAGCTTGTATAAAGGAATTCCATCCTTCTTCAAAGCAGAATACATCGGCGGCACCTGCTCGATCTGACCAGTGAATAGCCCAGTCTTTTTACGTAGCATCTCCACCGTTATATGATCTACAGGAAACTGAGCATCCTCATCCAACTCCGCATCATAGGATGGGGTAGTGGCACCTAGTTTAAGCGAACCTGTGTATTGTTTGGGCATACCTTGCAATCCATCTATCTTCTTTGTCCACTTTCCAGTACAGATCAGTAGCAGACCCGTCGCCAATGGATCTAGCGTACCCGCATGGCCCACCTTAAGTTTACGTATTTGAAGTTTAGCTTTTAAAGTCCCACGAAGTTTGTTGACCACATCAAAGGAAGTCCAATTGAGCGGCTTGTCGATCAACAAGAGTGCACCCTCTTTAAAGCCATCTAAATGTGTAGGAAAAGTAAAGTCTAATATTTCGCTCAAACTAAGAAGTAACTGTTTTGAATACGATGGCAAAGATACCCATCGCAAAACAATAGTACGCAAAATATTTTAACTGAGATTTTTTGACAATCTTGATCATCCAAGTACAAGCTATGATCCCCGTGATCAGTGCCACGATAAAACCAACACTGACCTGTATCATCGAAGCCGAGCTCAAGACAAATTCATCATCCAAAAGATCCTTTGCCATCTTACCTAAGATCAAGGGCACCACCATCAAAAAAGAAAAACGAGCAGACTTGCTCTTATCAACACCTAATAAAACGGAAGTAGAAATCGTAGCCCCAGATCTACTGATCCCTGGCAAGATTGCAATCGCCTGAGCGATACCAATCACTATCGCATTGGGATAGCTCACCCCATTTGAAGAATCCTTTGCACGATCCGCAAGGAAAAGCAAAAATCCAGTCAAGATCAACATACAACCTACCAGCACGATTTGCTGATCAAACAAGGCTGTCAACTGCTCATCAAAAACAACACCCACAAAAGCAGCGGGGATCATGGATAATATAATCTTCATGGAAAAGTTGAAAGACTCGTTATTCTCAAATTGAAATAAGCCTTTAAATATCTCGGCGATATCTTTTCGAAAAACAATCACTGTACTCAGCGCTGTAGCGGCGTGTAAAGTCACCGTCATCAGCATGCTTTCACTTTGAGATGCTTCGTAACCTAAAAAATATTTTGCTAGTTCAAGGTGTCCACTACTACTGACTGGTAAAAATTCAGTAAGACCTTGTATGATGCCAAGAATAATGGCTTGTATGATTGCCTCCATGAAAGTTAAGGGAGATTACTTTTTAAAGATGGCGACTATCTGCAAACCCAATCCAGCGAGGATCAGCAATGGTGCTACCACAGTGATACGCCAATGGTAGAT
>Ga0209187_1000937_pt1 | contig 40002 bp, 34 predicted proteins | sample BantaG_FD_187430 | JGI IMG/M metagenome (GOLD analysis project Ga0209187, IMG submission 187430) | Marine algal microbial communities from Bantry Bay, Ireland - BantryBay_4 metaG (SPAdes) (version 2) | ecosystem: Host-associated > Algae > Red algae > Unclassified | place: Bantry Bay, Ireland...
CACTTCTGTCTTTCGATTCAGACTCATTCGTGTCTTTTTCTCTTGTTTCATTGTTGTAAGTTATGTGTTTACTAAAAATATTAAGCTTTTTTAGTGTCCACATTTAATTGAGGGCAATACAATATAGCCCTGTTTGACAGTATATTATTGAAACTTTAATTACTTGGGAATGTTCGTGAAAAACAAGAAAAATTGTGTGACTTGGAATAAAGATTTATCAACCTGCTAGTGCCCTAAGCGTATCAGCCAACACAAGGACGCCTTTTTCAATTTGTTCTGGCGAACTGTATTCATCTGATCGGTGACTGACACCACCTCTGCAAGGAATAAAAATCATGGACGTCGGGCAGATCTGGTTCATGAATAAGGTGTCATGATAGGCATAGCTGATCATTTTTTTATAGCTATAATTATGAGCCTTAGTTGCCTCCTCTATATAGTCAATAATTGTCTCATCGCATATGGCAGGAGTATCTTTATTAATTAGAGAAACATCAGCAGTAATCTTTCTACGATCGCAAATGTCGCTTATTTCATTTTGGATTTTTTCTAGGCAAGCGTCTCTTACCTCGAGGTTTGTATCTCTTAAATCAATTTCCAAATAAGCTTCTTTTGGAATACTATTGATAGCATTAGGTTTAATCTCAAATACACCCGTGGTTGCTACTGTATCGTCGCTTGCTGACTCTTTAGCTATTCGTTCTACTGTAATGCTTATTTCCGCAGCAGCGGTACCTGCATCAAATCTGTCAGGCATCATGACACAACCTGCATGACCTCCCTTACCAGTCAGCAACACTCTCAATGCGCTTGGTGCAGCGATTTTTGTCACTATACCAATATCAAGATTTTCCGCTTCTAAAATTGGTCCTTGTTCGATGTGATATTCGACAAAAGCATGATAGTGACCAGTAGTCATTTTGACTCCATTCAAATCACTTGGAAAGTCTCGAAGTGCAAGTATTTCTTTTAAGGTTACGTCTTCTTGATCTTTAAAATCGGCTGCTTTTTCTAGAGTCAATTGTCCACACATCATCCGACTTCCAAGACAGCCAATGCTATATCGAGTAGGTTCTTCAGCAGTAAATAAAATGACTTCAATGCTTCTCTTTGGAATCACTCCTTGCTGCTTCAAAATTCGAATCGCTTCTAATCCACCTATCACGCCAACAGTACCATCGTACATGCCCGAATCAGGGATGGCGTCAATATGCGAGCCAGTTGCTACAGCTGGTAAAGTTGGTTCAGTGCCGATCCATCTGGCAAAGGTGTTTCCTACAGCATCTATAGTTACTTCAAGATTTAACTCTTCACAGAGCTGACGAAAATAGTTTCGAGCAGACATATCTTCATCTGAAAACACAACTCTTGTCACTGATGGATTTGGGCTAGCAGAGAATGTCGCTAGTTTCTCTAACTGCTCGTGTATCAAAAATGTGTGGTGTGGATTACTTGACATAACTTCTAAATTATACTAAGGTGCTATTGGATGTCTGTTTACATCTTTGTAATAAATGTAGGTCGCCGGTTCTGTACCTAGAGCACCAAACCATTGCGGACAGTATGGGGCCATCCAGATCGCATCACCTTTTCTGACAGGATACCATTGGTCGTCAAGACGATAGATGCCCTGACCTTCTAAATACAATAAGCCGTGCTCCATAATGTGTGTTTCTACGAAAGGCAGATTTGCCCCTGGCTTGTAAGTGAAAATATTTACAGCCATATCAAACGATTTGTTTTCCTGATCTGGCAGCAAATTGCGCATAAGCAATCCTGGTTCATTTTCATATATAGTCTGTATGTGATCTTTGTCAGAACCCATCAATGGAACAGGTAGATCATGGCCCTCAAGTGCTTCATATTTTTTGTGAAATGATAATAACTCCGTCCCGGCTTCACCATTATCTATCGTATAACTATGCCCTATAGGGACATATGCATATCCACCTTTTGATAAAGTCAATTTCCGATTAAATATGTCAAATGTACAAGAGCCATCAACAACATAAAAGAAGAGTTGCGTCTGTTTTGCTTTACCCTTCAGAACACTAGAAGGTGTCAGTATTGTACGCAGTTGGGCAAAATTAGCTCCCATCGCCTCATTAATCACGACGTTGACTGTACAATTATTCCAACCCGGAATACTGCTATTGACAAATCCATCTCCTGTGATTAAGGCATGATTCGCGTGCACAACAGTTGTCGACAGAGAAGTTAATTTGATTTGCTGACTCATGATTTATTATTTTTTCGCGAGTGTAAATTAAGGTTTACTATTCACCACCAAAAGCCAAGATCAGATTTTCTAAATAATTGATGGACACAGTGATGGCATCTTGGATATCTTCAGGACTAGTAAATTCCAAGGGATTGTGGCTGATCCCAGCTTTCGACCGAACAAACAGCATGGTAATTGGTGCCACTTCTGAGATCATCACACCGTCGTGTCCAGCTCCGCTCAACAAGCCTATTGGTTCGACCCCTATGGATGTTATGGCAGCCGAGAGTGCCTTATTTAATTCTTGATCACATTGTACAGGAGGGTTAGCTTGTACCAAATCCCATTTAAGCACCAACTCCCTCTTTGAGGCTATATTTTTTGCGATATTTTCGAGCTTGTTGACCATGTCATCCAAAAATTTTTCATCAGCACTTCTGATGTCTAGAGTGTGTGTTACCTTTTCGGGAATAACATTAGAGGTGTTGGGAAACAGATTTAATTTGCCCACAGTTGCGACTAATGTTTCTCTGTGATTCATGGCGAGCTCTTCTACAGCAAGTGCAAATTCTGCCGCACCACAATAGGCATCTTTACGTAAACCCATCGGAGAGGTTCCAGCATGACCAGCCATCCCTTCCCAGCTGATTGTCAATCTATCTTGACCAGCTATACTTTTCACACAGCAGACGGACTGCCCTTTATCTTCAAGTACAGGTCCTTGCTCAATATGTATTTCGTAATAGCCCAGCCAATCATCCGCCGGAATAGCAAAGTTTGGGATGGAGGCGATATTCCCTTCCTTTTCAATAATCTCTTTTATAGAAATGTCATCATCATCTGTACGATCTAACCACTCCATATTAAAGTTACCAGCCAACACAGAGCTACCCAAATACGAAGTGTTGAATCTCGCTCCTTCTTCATCAGCAAATGCCACCACATTTAAATGAAAGGGCAGGGCAGTCCCTTTTTCTTCCGCGTGAATGGCTAATTCAATGCCGACTAAAATACCAAGCGGCCCATCATATTTACCAGCATTGTGCACCGAGTCATAGTGCGAACCAACAACAAAATGTTTGGCATCCATGGTTTGACTATGCAAGATACCTCTGATGTTGCCCACACAATCTTTCGTGACGATAAGCCCTGCTTTTATCATCCATTCGGTCAATAGTTCACCTGCCTTTTCAAAAGCTGGCGTTGCATAATAGCGTGACAAGCAATCAGGAGAATTGCTGATTGTGCCCAGTTGATTTATGCGATTGAGGAGTCGTTGTGTGGCTTGATTCATTAAGGTGTAAAATACGGGTTAATATTAAGAAGGAGGGAGTGGGGAGTTAGAGATACCTCTTGTCAGTTCTACTTTTATCTATCAGCATGGCGGTCATTATCTTATGACGACTCTGAATAGAATGCCATTGACCGTTCGCATATGCCCATAAATTCTACTAAAGTTGGAGAAGTCTTACAATACCTGAAATCAAAACTCCTTGATAAACAAAGCCCCTACTAGTATGAACTAATAAGGGCTCTTATTTCGGTAGCGTGAGAGTGACTTGAACACTCGACCTCAGCATTATGAATGCTGCGCTCTAACCAGCTGAGCTACCACGCCGTTTACAAGTGGTGGCGAAGCGCCTGTCCCGTCCGTAGTTTTTACGGAGCGATGGGAAGCTACCACGTCATTTACAAGTGGTGGCGAAGCGCCTATCCCGATTCTTTTCGGGAAGCTACCACGCCATATTAATGTGGTGGCGAAAAGTGCCTGTCTCGCATCTTCAGCAAGAAACTACCACGAAATTTTATTTTGGGGATGATGAGGCCTATCTTAATTAGGCATGAAATCACTCAACACCAAACACCTGCCTGCCGGCAGGCAGGCTCAACACTCCAAAAGGAATTATCCTTTTTTCTTTCTTTTCTTACTCCCCGCCTCTGCAACCTTTTCCGCCAATTCATCATCAATCAACACTCGTCCACAATGCTCACAAGCAACTACTTGTTTGCGTTGGCCGATTTCAATTCGGACTTGTGGCGGTATACGTGCAAAACAACCTCCACAGGCTTCTCTTTTTATTGTCACAACGGCTAATCCATTGCGATATCTTTCACGGATACGGTGATAAGAAGCTAATAAACGCTCTTCCACGTTTTTTTGTTCCGCTTTAGACTTCTTGATAAGAGATGCCTCTTCTTTATTCGTTTTGCTTAATATCTTTTCTAGCTCAACTTTCTTGTCTTCAAGATCTGTCTTCTTCTGGTCAATTTTCTCAGTGGCAGCTTTCTTTGTTTCAGCTTTCACTTCTTTGATCTTATCAGCCTCTCTGATCTTCTTCTCCGACAATTGTATCTCTAACTTTTGAAGTTCAATCTCCTTAGTCAACGCATCGTACTCACGATTGTTTTTCACCTCTTCAAGCTGCTTTTCGTAACGCTCGATCAATTGCTCTGCTTCTTTGATGTTCGCTTTGTGCTGCGCAATTCTATGTTTGACTTCATCAAGAGCATCCGCGGTTTTCACTAACCTAGTTTCAAGTCCGACAATCTCATCTTCCAAGTCACTCACCTCAATTGGTAGCGCACCTTTTAGAATCTCTATCTGATCAATCTTAGAGTCTATCAACTGAAGAGTATAGAGCTCAGTGAGAGTGCCTTCGATGCTTTTTAGTTTCGTTGCCATATGAATAGTTTAGTAATATTTTATTGGATTTGTTGTAACCGTCGTACAAAAGAGTGCAAAATTACTAAATTTTTCCTTTAAAATCTCGTATAAGAGATCAATTGTGAACTGCTCACTCTCATAATGGCCAATATCAGCTATTATTATCTCGTCATCACTGTCAAAAAACTCGTGATACTTGAAATCTGCACTGATGTAGAGATCTGCTCCTTGACGGATGGCATGCGGTAAGAATGAAGCACCAGAACCACCACAAACAGCCACTTTCTCTATGTTTCGGTCTAATAATGCCGTATGACGAATGGTATTGGTCTTCATTTTATCCTTTATGTATTGAAGGCAGTCCATTGGAGACATTGCCTCAGGTAGCAGACCTATGGCTCCCAGACCTGCTTCAAGGGACGGATTGTCTTTTTTCGCCAGTATTTGGACGTTATCGAGTTCTAAGCGCTTGCACATCTCCATGGATACACCATTTTTAAGCACATTGTCTAGATTTGTATGAATGGCATAGATCGCAATGTCATGCTTTATCGCTTTGATAATCGATCGTTCGATGTAATGGTAACCATTGACCTTTTTCAGTCCACTGAATATGATGGGATGATGGGAGACTACTACATTGCATTCGTTGGCAATTGCTTCGTCAATCACAGCTTCTGTAGCATCTAAGGAAATCATAACACCTGTGATGTCCCATTCAAATTTTCCCGTCAGCAAACCAGCATTGTCATAGGATTCCTGAAGATGGAGTGGCGCAATAGTTTCTAAATGTTCTGTTAGGTCTCTAATCTTCATGCGGTAAATGTTGAATACGATGAATAATACTGCTTGTGCTGATGTCTTTTTTAAACGATAGGATTTTGACTTCTCCATCTATGCTCTCGATGAAATCTTTACCAATCATATCTTCGATCCTGTAATCACCACCTTTGACAAGTATATTAGGACTACATTTCTTTATTAATTCAATAGGCGTATCCTCATCAAATTCGATAACCATATCTACACACCGTAGACTAGCCAAGACTGCTGCTCTATTTTCCAATGACTGAATAGGCCGACTTTTTCCTTTTAGTTTTTTAACGGATTGATCCGAATTTAAGCCGACAATGAGACGATCTCCCAGCTGTCTTGCTTCTTCCAAATATTGAGCGTGACCGGCATGGAAAATATCAAAACACCCATTCGTAAATACAATCTTTTCCTGTCGTTGTTTCCATTCATTTACCTGTTGCGCGGCGAGTGTTAAATTTGAAAAAAGTATTGGAGAATTCACTGGCTACTTTCTATTTAATATTGGCATAAAAATTAAAGATAGGATACCGAAAACGACATTACCAAATACCATAATGGCGAAATAAACAATATTAGCAAATGAAAACCCTTCTATAGAATCTACATTGAAGATACTCAATGCTTCCATGACCATGAAGTGATAACTCCCCATGCCTCCAGGTGAAGGAAATAAAATACCCAACGTACCAAATATGAATGTAATCAGACCTTCACGCGGCCCAAGATGTGAAGTAGGTTGAAAAGCATAAAAAGTCAGGTAAGTCATCAGATAATAACAGAGCCATATACCAGCAGAATAAAGCACAAAGCGTGGAACGGATTCAATGTTTTTTATAGAAATTAAACCATCCTTAAATCCTAACAGCATACTCTTCACTTTCTTAAAAATCGCAGAATCTAAGAAGGCTTTGCTTCGTAAGATCAATGCAACAATCGCTATAAAAACCACAAACCCAATGATCAGATACGAGATATTGAATGAGTGCAGCTTGTCTTCTAAATTTAAATTTTCATTTATGTAAGAACCTAAAGGGCCTATCGAAAACGGCAAAGTCACTAACAGAAACACAAATAAACTAACAATGTCAACAAGTCGATCTGAAACGATTGTACCTAATGTTTTTTCTAAAGGCACATTGTCATACTTGGAATAGAAACCTGCACGCAGAACTTCTCCAAGACGAGGGACGCCAAGGTTTGCAAAATAGCCAATCATGATAGCCATAAATGCATTTTTAAATGTTGGTGTGTAGCCCAGCGGTCGGATGAGCATCTGCCATCTCCACGTTCTGAAGACATTACTAATCATATAGATGAATAGAATTGTAAAAAGCCACCACCAGTTTGCATTACGAAAATCACCGCCAACTTTTAAAAGCAAACTGCAATCTTCTTGTGCATTTCCCTTTGACAGACAATCTTCTAGATATTTGGATGATTGACTCTGATAAAGAAAGTATAGTATGATTACACCTAAAGATGCAAACACTAAAAATTGAAGAATTTGTTTGACAGTCTGGTTCAATTAATTTTCTTCGTTGTAGTATAATTTATAAAATTTTCTACCCGTATCATCTACACCCTTTTCTATCATATTCTTGTTGCCATGAATATAGATATGAAAGTTCTTGTCCAATTTCAAAATGCTTTTAAATACTCTCGATTGATTTTTAACTGCAGCATTACTGACAGTGAAATCTTCTTCTAAGCGCACATCGCGTTCATTCTGAAAGTCTTCTTTATATTCCTTAAAATCTGCGATAACTCTCTCGTCTTTAAATATTTTACGTTCATACTCATCTGCATTAAAATCACCTTCATGCGTCAAGAACTCTAGGGAGCGATTCATGATTGTTGCCTCTTCAGTCTTATCTGTCTCATAAATAGGCTTCATGCGATCTTGAATGAACTGCTTGGTTGCCTGGATATAATTTTTAGTATGATAAAAGTCGTCAGTTCGTTCTTGTAAGCCCAGAAAATCATTCTTCCAAAAGAGAGCCTCACTTCCTTTGTTGACATTATCTATAGCGCAGATTTTATAGCCTTGTTCTTTCTCCGTATTAAAAATGACACAGCCTTTGTCCAATTTTGAAGAGGCAATCCCTTGCAACACGTTGACATCAATGGAGTCATCTACAGTTTTTAAAGAAAATATAGATTGGAGTGTCTCTGCTTTCACTAGACATATCGCATCTACAAGTTCATCTTCTATCAAGACATCTTTGATATAGGATACAAAGAGGTCACCATCTTTAATGTTTTGATGTTGTGAGGAGTCAAAAAGCAAATTGGCAATTTGAATTGACTGAGCAATGATACTTTCTGGATGTTCAAATAAACGACCGATACATGCAGCTAATGGAGCATGTTGTTGCGATTGATTGAAGGTGTAAAACACAGGCTCCTTGTAATGGTCAAGCATCATCCCAAGCAGTAAATCTTCAGTGTAAGACTCGGTGATTGATGTTTGTACTGCCGAAAAATGACAAGATTGTTTTTCAGCTGGGTCTATGTGATGGATAATTAGTGCTTCCATAGCAGCATCTATCCGGTTAATCATAATAATGGATTGTAGTAATTAGAAAAATAAGAGGATGACTAATGATGAAATGACAGATAAGCTTAATCCTGTAATGAAAATATTGAACGCATTTCTCACCGTTGTCATTTTCTGACCAAGACGTTTTCCTGTGTAGAATAAATCGTCTGCCACATATTCTTTAATGTCATCTTCACTATCGAGTGCTTGTTTCATGTAGGGTAAATATTCTGAACGTTGCATGGTGAAAATATTCCCAAAAAAGAAAGGGCTAAAATTTTTCCCTTGTTCCTCCTTTTCTTTTCTTATGATTTCAAAGTTTCCAGGCTTCAAAACTAGCGTTGCCATGAAAATAGTAATCAAGCTGGTGAGAATCATAATAGCTAGAGGAAACACAAGTAGGGACTCGACGACGAAATCTCTATTTGCAGATGCAAGGGGCAACAAGAATGTCACCATCAATGCATTTAATGTTAATAGAGTATTGGCTTTATTATCAGCAATATTTGTCAACTCTATGTTATTTCGCAATGATGTCCTTATGATATTAGTGACGTCTTTTGAAGAACGAACATTTGACTTTTTGGTTTTAGCCATACTGCAAATATATGCATCGTTCATGTCTTAAACCAAATGGAAAGTAGTTTGGGGATAAATTGAAAAAGTATTTTGTTTGATACAAGACGAAAAGTAGAGCGAATACAGGTATTCGCGTACATTTTCAAAAGATGGAGAGAGTAAAAATACTTAGTAAAAAGTCCCAAGATGAAATCAACTTGGTAAGAATGTAAAAGAGGAGTTGCTTCCGCAGAAACAACTCCTCTTTTCTATGTAAACACAAAGAATTTATATCATTTTAATTTATTGGCAAGCTTCTATGAAAGCATGGAACATGGCCTGTGATTTCACTTCGAAACCAGGATTTAGCAATACATATTCTCCAGCATTGTGATTAATATCCGACCCAAGTTCTATGACTCGATTAGTTTCTATGCCAATAATAGCATCTTCTGACATAAGTGCTGTAGCATTATCAGTAAAGATGTTATAGTCAGTACATGGTTCAGGACAAGATTGCAATTCTATATTATCTAAGAAGATTTTGTCTGAATTAATGCTGCCGTTAGAAACAAACCTAAACGCTGTGGTAGAATTTAGTTGTGTTGCGTCTAATTCTACAGTTTCTTGATACACCACATTATTATTAAAATCTGTACCTGATACCCACTGATTTATAATTGTAAAGCTTGTACCCCCATCAGTCGAAATTTCTAAAAAGAACGATTGTGGTGGATTAAATCCACTTGTCTGATATTCGAATACTAAATTGAACAAATCTACTTGAGAAAGATCGAGAACATCACTAACAACAGCTGAGTTGATTCCGGAGTTGTCTCTTATTCTCATTGAGTAATCCCCCTGAGGGCTCAGTGTGGACATTACTCTTTCAGCATCGCCACTAATGCTACTGCCTGCTGGTGTCCATATGCCACTACTAGTTTCAAAATTTTCAAAGTCTAAAAATGCACATGGATCTTCATCTAAATCACAAATTCCATTTTGGTCGACATCTATATCACTGTTGCCACATCCGCATAATTGTGGCGCCGTTTTAAGTGGGTCGTTTGGACAACCGTCTTGGCAATCAATCGTACCGTCTTGATCTGTATCTTGCGTATCAGAAATACCACAACCACAAATACCAGGTACTGTTTTTAGTGAGTCGTTTGGACAGCCATCTTGACAATCTATAGTACCATCTTGATCGGTATCTGTTGTATCTGAAATGCCACAACCACAAATGCCTGTAGCTGTTTTTAATGGATCATTCGGACAACCATCTTGACAGTCAATGGTGCCATCTTGATCAGCGTCTGCTGTATCGTCAAAACCGCAACCGCAAATACCAGGTGTCGTTTTTAAAGGATCATTCGGACAATCATCCTGACAGTCAATGGTGCCATCTTGATCAGTGTCTGCTGTATCGTCAAAACCACAACCACAAATACCAGGTGCCGTTTTTAATGGATCATTCGGACAATCGTCTATGCAATCTGGAGTACTGTCTGAATCAGCATCTACATCAGAGGTACCACATCCGCAAATACCCGGAGCTATTTTCATTGGGTCTGTTGCACAACCATCAAGACAATCAACAGTACCGTCAGAATCAGAATCAGCATCAGAAGATCCACAACCGCAAATGCCTGGGTCTGTTTTAAATTGGTCATTTGGACAACCATCTACGCAGTCTGGAGTGTTATCACCATCAGCATCTGCCATATCGGAAACACCGCAACCGCAAATACCAGGTGCCGTTTTTAAAGGATCATTCGGACAATCATCTATACAATCAATTGTGCCGTCTCCATCTGTGTCTTGAGTATCTGAAATATCACAGCCACAAATGCCAGGCTCTATTTTTAAGGGATCGTTTGGACAACCATCCATACAATCATCTGTACCATCATTATCTGAATCTGTCGGTGGTAAAAGAGTACCAACACAGTTGCATGAAGCATCTACAATATCATCTATCGTACATGAGTCTCCATCATCGCAAGGAAAACCAAAATTTCCTTTTTCAATGGAGAAAAAGTCATCAATCGCACCAGTCTCTCTGACAAATTTAATGTCCAATTGGTTACCATTCACTTCCATAACGGCTGAGCCCAATGATTTTGCAGAATAGTGAAACACAGGATGGTTAAGTGAACCATTACCAGTTATTTTACCTGCACTACCAGTTGTGATATAAACACTACCTGGCGAACATAAATCTTTCTGATACATACCATCACCAGTTAATTGGCCATCGCCATAACCATTTGGACCTACAGTATGAATGGTTTCATCAAATGTTGTTGAGTTGCCATAGTGACCGTTCACAAAATATGATCGCTCATAGGAGTGACTGTGACCTGATAAAACCAAATCAACACCATTCAACTCCAACATTGGAACAAATCGTTCTCTCATTCGAATTAATTCTCCTTCTGTATCTGAATTATGTGATCCTTTTGTATAAGCAGGATGATGCCAAAAAGCAACAATCCAATCTTGTGTGGTGTTTTGAATATCCATTTCTGCCCAATTATACATAGCTCCACCTACTGAATTATCAGTCTCATAAGAATCTAAGACGATGAAATGTATATTAGCATAATCAAAAGAATAATAAGCCTCTGTCCCAGAGGCAACTCCACCAGCTTCTCCATTCGTAGGAAAATCATATATGTCATAATAAACACCGGTCTGAGTACCTGAATCGGCTGATCTGCCATCGTGATTACCTAGACAAGACCATGAAACGGTATTCTTAAGTTTGTCTTCGTACATGTTTTCAAAAACAGCACTTTGAAATTCTGCATCTGTGCCATTATTATATGCATTATCACCTAGAAATAACATCATATCTGTATGGTCAGTACCAATATAATTGTAGTAAGCATCTCTCACTGCACGGGCATTATTGTTTCCTGTACCAGGATCACCTAAGATCCATGCAGTAACTGGTTGTACTGTGCCGATAGGTGGAGCAGTGATAAAAGTTAAATCCGCTGCTGCCGGAAGAATCGTGGTAGCACCATCCTGTAAATAATAAAAATACTTTCTATTCGAAGCCAATCCTGTTATCTCTATTTCGTGATCTATTTTTAGGACGGGATCGGAGGCTGAGTTTACAGCAGTATTTTGAGATAGGCCATATCTGACTGTTGATTCAGCAGGGAATGCTGTTCTCCATTTTACAACTGCTGAAGTGGGTGTAAGTTTTTGGATGTATGGTCCTCTAACGATAACTGGTGTAGATGCAATTGATAAGTCAAAACTAATATCAGAGCTGTTTGAAGTTCGTTGATGAACTTCTACAGCTAATGTATTATTGCCAACTACTAAATCTGAAGGAGCAATATTAAAAGTTTTAATATCATTATCTGGATTATTTACACCTGCAAAAGTATTGTAGGTAGGATTTGGATCACTAATATTCGTCCTAAAGATTTCAGTTCCATTCAAATAAACAACAGCTCCATCATCATACAATAAATCTCCCTCATATGCTGGGAATGCATTTGGATCGGCAACATTAAAATCTAATCTGAAATAGGCTGTCCTTAAATTAGAACCATTTGCAGTGCTCGTAATTACTGTCGCCTCGTCACCATCACCATAACCGAGCTGTGCTGGACCTGATGCCCAAGTGTTATCGTTATAATTAGCATCAAAGAAGTCATTACCCATAATCTTCGGTGGTTCGTCACCAAGATCATAATACTTCCATGTTGAGCCAAAATCGACTATACTCGTTTGAGCTTGAAGACCTAGTGTGAATAGGAAAATAAATGTAGCTATCAGATGTAGTTTAATCATTTTTAATTGGTTTTTATATAAAGAGTATCCAACTCAAGTTTTAATGCATTCATAGGAGTAGAGTGAGCATATCTTGCAGGTAAGTCATCAATCTCTTTACGTGCAGACAAAATATCCTGCTTAGATTTTTCTAATTCATTATTTGAGTAATATAGCTGAGCCCGCTTGAATAAAATTCTTTCTTTTCTAGTTGCTTTGTCTAAAAGTAGAGTGGTTGTTTTAATCGCATTTGTATAGTCGCCTAAATCAACATATAAGTCTACCATTTTGTCAATAAATACGGGTAGCTCTCCTAAGTCTTCCATGCCATTTTGTAAGACCACAATGGCTTTTTTCTTTGCTTCTGGAGTATGTATAGAGTCTAGTGCTTGTACGTATTCTGTGTAGTGTTCTGTAATATGCTTAGTACTATTGATCAATGCATGATCTGAGTCTGAAGCTGCTCTTTCGAATTCTTTCATGTCTAAGAATATTCTTCCTCGCAATCTATAAGAGGCAGAATTATCGGGATCTAACTTCAACACTTGGTTAACACTTTCTAATGCAAAATTCAGTTCTTCCAGCTTATGCCAAGCTTTTGCATAACTCATATATACAATTGTTGAAGGACCAGATAATTCTTCAACCTTTTCAAAATCTCTGATTGATTTAAGATAGTCCTCATGTTGGAAATATAGAGTACCTCTTTTTATGTATAGAGTATCAAGTTCTGGGTTGGCATCTATTTCAGATGTCACCTCTGCAATACGAATGTCAAGGTCTCCATGAGACCAACCATTCAACTGAAATTGAAGGATGAAACAGAATACAAGGATGTACGGGTAAAATCCTTTAATTGTCGTGAATTTCAACACAATTAGGTTTACTTATTTATGCATTTCAATAATACCTTAGACTTACAAATATCTATATTATGACGATAAAAATCTTGAAAGCCACTTATCTTAAGATAATGCTTTGCAAGTAATGTATAATTTCTAATGAAAACAACTAAAAATTAGATATTCTTCATAGTAATTACGATGTATTTAGAAGCAGGAGTTTTACTTTCCCAAGCGATATGGTCCAATGGTACCAATACATTAGCTTCAGGGAAATAAGTAGCGACGCATTGTTTTGGGATATCGTATTCTACCACCATGAATTTTTCTGCTATTCTTGTGGTTCCTTTTGATTTTTGAATCAAATTGACCAATTGCTTATTTGAAAAGCCTCGACGGTCCATATCTGATTTATTCATGAGCACCACTCTACGTTCATTATAGATCCCTCTATATCTGTCATCCAGTCCATATATAGTTGTATTGTACTGGTCATGGCTACGGATGGTCATCATAGCAAATTCGTCCTTTTTTAGTCTGTTCTCAGGCACTCTAGTGACTGTAAATTCTGCTTTCCCAGATTCTGTATTGAATGTACCTTCTCTGGCTCCATTTGGTAGATAAAAGCCTGCACCTTTTCTAACTTGTGTGTTGTAATTTTCGAAGCCTGGTATCACCTCTTCTATTTTATCTCTAATAGAATCATAATTATCAGCGAAAGCAAGCCACTTGGTCGGGACTTTATCCCCGAGTGTTTCTGCTGCTAAATTACAGACTATTGCAACCTCACTTTTCAGTTGTTTGGAAGCAGGTGGTATGACTCCTTTAGAGGAATGAACAATGCCCATTGAGTTTTCGACGCTGACAAATTGTTTTCCCGTTTTTTGTTTATCGATTTCAGTTCTTCCCAAACACGGTAGAATTAAAGCCGTTTCTCCATGCACTAAATGTGATCGATTGAGCTTCGTAGAGACGTGTACGGTCATGGAACAATTTCGCAATGCTTGTGCAGTATATAAGGTGTCAGGTGTCGCACTTAGAAAATTTCCTCCCATGCCAAAAAACACACTCGCTTTCTTTTCGTGCATGGCCTCTATGGCATCTACAACAGCATAGCCATGTTCTCTCGGAGATTTGAAATCGAAAGCGTCTTCAAGACGGTCTAAAAAGTCATCCTTTTGAGCTTCCCAGACGCCCATGGTTCTATCTCCTTGAACATTGCTATGACCTCGAACGGGGCATGTCCCTGCTCCAGGTTTGCCAATAGCGCCTTTCATTAAAAGAAAATTAACGATCTCTTTTATGTTATCTACGCCATTGACCTGTTGAGTAATGCCCATTGCCCAACAAATGATGATTTTAGATTTATCTTTTATAAGGTTGACAACATCTTCTATTTGGTCTTTGTCTATGCCTGATTGTTTAATTAGGATTTCATAATCCTCAGCAAGCAATGCTTTTTTGAATGCTGTAAATCCATTTGTTTTTTCTTTAATAAATGAATGGTCTAGTATTGGTGCTGACTTAGAATCTAGCGTAACCATTCGCTGCATGATTGCCTTAAGTAAAGCAACATCACCGTTCAATTTTACAGGGAGAAATATATCTGTCAATTTTATACCGCCGCTCACAATCTTCGTTGGCCTTTGCGGATTTACAAAATTCATCAAACCAGCTTCAGGCAAAGGATTAATGGTGATTATTTTTCCTCCATTCTCTATGCATTTCTCCAAAGCACTCAACATACGGGGGTGATTGGTGCCAGGATTTTGTCCCATAACTATAATTACCTCAGATTCATGCATGTCTTGCAAAGTGATGCTTCCTTTTCCGATACCAAGCGTTTGGGCTAATGCAACGCTGGTTGATTCATGGCACATATTAGAGCAGTCAGGTAAATTATTTGTCCCGTATTGTCTGACAAATAATTGGTATAAAAATGCAGCTTCATTTGATGTCCGACCACTTGTATAAAAAATGGCCTCATCAGGGGAATTAAGATAATTCAATCGTTTGGCAATTGTCCGAAAAGCATCTGACCAACTAATAGGTTGGTAGTGATTGGCCCCAGGTTTTAGTATGAGAGGTTCAGCCAATCGCCCCATTTTACCTAGCTCAAAATCTGATTTTAATGAAAGATCATAGACGGAGTGTTGCTTGAAGAATTTTGCACCAATGGTCTTTCGTTGTGCTTCTTCAGCAATTGCTTTTATGCCATTTTCACAATACTCACCTATTTTAGATCGATCGTCATCTGGGTCCGGCCAAGCGCATCCTGGACAATCGAATCCACCTTTTTGGTTGACGGAAAACATTGTTTTTATTGCTTGAGCAGGAGCAACATATTTGGTCATATGTTTCAGAGATGAAGAAACAGCAATAACGCCTGCTGCAGTATCTTCCATCTCTTTTATCACGATACCTGTTAAGGTTTTCGGTGTTTCTTCTTTTGTCTGCTTTCCCATATATCTAAGTTACTTAATTCGATTGGTGTTAGAGCGATTAAAATCTAACAGGTTTTTAAAAACTGTCGGATTTATTCTGTCTCAGGTGAAATCCAATGATTACATTAAATCGCTCACACTAAGATGTTGATCTACTACATCGTGATAATATGCGTTTTTCGTTATACCATAGCTAGTGATCAGCGTATTGAAAACTGATTTTTTTGTACCAACCTTATGTATAAAACCCTGTCGTCGCTGCCTAAGTTTTGTAGCGTAGTCTTTTGATATTGTTACGTCGTCATTATAGTATTTGCATTCACAAAGGTTGATTGCGTCATCTTTTCGATCAAGTATCAAGTCTATTTGTAAGCCAGTTTTAGATTTATCTCCTTTCATCCTAAAGCTGTAGTGTTCTGTAAAGACTCCTGCTATACCTAAGGCATTTTTAATTTCATTGACATGTCTATGACATACAGTTTCAAATGCAAAACCTGTCCAGATTCTATATTTCTGCGAGTTGCTGATTGTCGTCCAAATATCCTTATCTTTTTTTCTGTTGGGAAAAATGAACTTGTGATAAAAAATGGAGTATTCATCCATCAGTCGATATGTGGCACCCCGTTTTCTTTTTCCAAAAGGTACAATCTCATCTACAAAGCCCGACATCAACAAATCCTCCATTGCGCGAGTATAGGGTCCACCGGCTTCAACCTTTGATTTTAGTATGATGTCCGATCTGCTTAATCCTCCAGTATGTTTAGCTAATGTGGCAACGATAGCTTCATGATTTTCAGAATGCTCGAATAATGCTTTATAGAGATTCTCATATTCGTATTTGAGAATGCCATCATCTGAAAAACAAAGTTGAGAGATAATTTGACTAACTGACAGCCCTTTCTTAATCTGTTCTAGATAATACGGGATGCCGCCTATAACCATATAGAGTTCTGTTATCGCTTGGTCTGTAAGTCTAATGTCTCGACTCATTAAGAACTCTTTCGTTTCCGCAAGATTGAAAGGTCTTAACTTGATGTGGTCTGTTACTCGGTTATGAAATCCTCCTTTATCGTTGAGTACCCTTTTTGTAATCCATGATGTTGCAGATCCACAAATGACCAGAATGAAGTTTTTCTCTTTAGACAGATAATCATTCCACAGATGAGCTAATTGTTGAATAAATCCTGAACGTTTTGTGGCCACCCAAGGGAGTTCATCTATAAAAATGACCTGCTTCTTAGTTTTGGAAAGAGACTGTAGATAGGTCTTTAGCAGAAGCATAAGCTCTTGCCAATTTTGTGGTAAACTTATAATTGGCTTATTTGAGTATTCTGCCAACTTTTGGGCGAAGTTGACGATTTGGGTTTTCATATTCGCATCTTGAATGCCAGTAACTCTCAAGCAGAGTTGTTTTTGATAGATTTCATCCACAAGATGAGTTTTGCCAACTCTTCGACGACCTGTCACTGCAAGAAAACTGGATTTTTTTTGAGAGATCAGAACATGCATTTTCTTTATTTGGCTACTTCTTCCTATCATGTATATCTGTATTTATCTACTAGTAATGGGGAGATAAGTACAAATATAAAGTTTTTAATCTGTATTTATCTTATGTTTTTTCTTGGATAAGTACAATTATAATACTTGTAGAGAGATTAAAATCTGACAGGTATTCAAGCCCTGTTAGATTTCTTTCTAATCTCACAACACATAAATAACCAAAAACCCCAAATACGTCCCAAGCGCATTACCTAAAGTCCCTACCAATATAGCGGGCAAGATCAACTCTTTTCTATCAAAGGATTCTGCTAGCGCAATAGCAGTTGTACCACCCCCAACATTGGCTTGACTAGCAATCGCTATCATTTCCCAATCTCTATACGTTACACTACCTAACAGGACAAGGATAAGCCCATGCATGATGACAGCAATGGAAGCAAACAACAACAGACTAATACCCACCTCTTGTAATTCGAAGACTGCACTTATTTCACAATAGGCTCCGATGACGGCTAAGAATATATAGACTAAATACAAACCCAACGTATGACTGCCCTGCAGCTTAGCTACAAATTTGCTTTGAGCCAAAAGAATACCTATTGTAGACAACGTCAATATAGACGGAATACTTGGAAATACCTGTGAAATTAATTCAGAAATATAATAAGAGAAGATACCTAAAAAGATAAGCCAGATGAGGGAATGAAAATTAATCCCTGTTGGTGATGCAGCCTTTTTGCCTTCAGTGTGACTAGCAATTTTTTTATCCTTCAAAAAAATACGTAATACAGCTGGCATGGCTAAGGTGACGATTATCCACAAGGCAGTGACCACATTATCTACAGCGATCGTACCAGCGTATAAAACACCTTGTTTTTGAAAATCATATTCTAAAGCAATCGCATTAAAATTGACACTTCCACCCGTATAGGTTCCGGTCAACATACCTGCAATAATTCTTCCGTTCTCACCAAGGACATCTTCTGGACCGATCAGAAACCAAGCCAGTAAAATCCCACAAGTCGTAGCCAGAGAGCCGATAATAAATAAAATAATCATAGGCGCGCCAGCTTTTTTAATCGCTGTCAACTGTACACCGAGCAATAGATAGAAAATAGAAATGGGAGCTAAGTACTTAAAAATACCATCGTATAAAGGAATAGAATTGGAGGCAGAAGGGATCAGTTTCAGGTTAGCTGCAACTGCCGTAAAAAGAATGACTAGTAAAGCAATACCTAACTTTTTACCAAGGGTTGTCTTGGCGACATAGTCTGCGACAATAATTAAGAAGCACAATACACTTAAAACATAGATTGGATTTTGCGTGAAATTCATTTGTGTTAATCTAAAAATCTATAAGGTAAAAAACGACTAAAATCTGACAGGTTTTCAAAACCTGTCAGATTCATGCTACTTAATTCGGCTCGGGTATGTATAGACATTGAATTTAGAGTCACTCAGAAAACCGATTAAAGTCATGCCTACATCGTTTGCCAGTTCTATGGCTAAACTTGAAGGAGCTCCAATTGCCATTAAAAATGGGATGCCAGCCATCCAAGCTTTTTGTACAAGCTCAAATCCTGCTCTGCCACTGACGACCACGCCATAATCTTTCAAAGGAATTTTCTCTGATTTTAAAGCATCACCGATGACTTTATCCATGGCATTATGCCTGCCAACATCCTCCATCATAGTGACTACCTTTCCAGCTGTATCAACTGTGGCTACAGCATGATTACCTCCAGTTTTATTAAAAATGGACTGAGCATTCATCAAGTTATTGCCTATGGTGTACAAGATGTCTTTTTTAAATAGCGGCGTTGATTTTGAAAACACAAAAAGCCCTTGCTGCCTTGTCATTTCTACAGACGTTTTACCACAAACGCCACAACTACTGGAAGAATAAAAGTGTCGTTCTAGTTTAGTTATATCGAAATTGACTTTGTCGTGTAGATGGACAACAACAGATTGATGCTGCTGATCAATATCTTGCTGAGTCGATGCATAGGCTATTTTTGAAATGTCTTTATTACTATGAATGATGCCTTCCGTAAAGAGAAAACCGACAACCAAATCAAAATCTTGACCTGGAGTACGCATGGTTACTGATAAATCATGGGTCTTTCCGTTGTGGATAATCTTAATTTCCAAAGGTTCTTCTATGACAACATCATCATTAAATTGAGTGATTGCCTCATTTTTGTGTCTTTGTATAGAATATGATTGAGTCATTTTCATAAGTACAGCGTCTATTGTAAACAAAGTTTTACCTTTGCAAGCTTAAATTAAATGTATGATAAATATTACTCTTCCAGATGGTTCGGTCAGGCAATATGAAACAGGGACGACATCAATGCAAGTTGCGACTTCAATATCAGAGGGATTAGCACGTAATGTCTTATCTGCAACTGTGAATGACGATGTGTGGGATGCCAATAGGCCCATGTACGAAGATGCAAGCCTAAAACTCCATACTTGGAAAGATGATGAAGGCAAAGCAACATTTTGGCATTCGTCTGCTCACTTACTAGCCGAAGCAATAGAAGCACTCTATCCAGGTACTAAGTTTGGCATTGGACCTGCGATCGAACAAGGATTTTATTATGATATAGATCTTGGCGACCGTGTGTTGAGTACCAATGATTTCTCTGCTATAGAAAAGAAGATGGTGGAGCTAGCAAGAGAGAAAAACATTTTCAACAGAATAGATGTCAGTAAAGATGAAGCGATATCCCATTTTAAAGAAAAAGGAGACGAATACAAGCTTGAACTGTTAGAAGGCTTAGAGGATGGAAGCATCACATTATATCAACAAGGTAAGTTTACAGATCTGTGTAGAGGGCCACACATCCCGTCGACTGCCCCAATAAAAGCGGTCAAACTAACAAAGGTGGCTGGAGCATATTGGAGAGGTGATGAAAAAAGAAAGCAGTTGACTCGGATTTATGGCATAACATTTCCAAAACAGAAAGAACTCACAGAATATCTCCATATGGTTGAAGAAGCCAAAAAGCGAGATCATCGGAAACTTGGTAAAGAATTAGAGCTTTTTATGTTTTCTGAAAAAGTAGGCGCAGGATTACCTATTTGGTTGCCAAAAGGCACTGCCCTAAGAACGAGACTTGAGGATTTTTTAAAACAAGAACAAATCAAAAGAGGATACGAGCCTGTCATAACGCCACATATTGCAAAGAAAGATTTGTATGTGACTTCTGGACACTATGAAAAATATGGCGAGGATAGTTTTCAACCGATTACGACTCCGAGAGAAGGTGAAGAGTTTTTTCTCAAACCAATGAATTGCCCTCATCACTGTGAGATCTACGGCAACAAACCTAAGTCGTATAAAGAACTACCTGTGCGTATCGCAGAATTTGGGACAGTTTATAGATATGAGCAAACGGGAGAGTTGCATGGCTTGACTAGAGTAAGAGGATTCACTCAAGATGATGCTCATATTTTCTGTACGCCTGATCAGGTGAAAGCTGAGTTTTTGGATGTGCTTGATCTGACCATGCATGTGATAAAAAAATTGGGCTTTGATAATTTTACAGCACAGATATCACTCAGAGATCCCGAAAATAAAGAAAAGTATATCGGTACGGATGAAAATTGGGAAAATGCTGAAAGAGCAATTATAGAAGCAACAAAAGAAGTCAATCTAGAAACCACAATAGAGTTGGGTGAAGCAGCTTTTTATGGTCCCAAATTGGATTTCATGATTAAAGATGCGCTTGGTCGAAGATGGCAGTTGGGGACAATTCAAGTTGACTATACATTGCCAGAAAGATTTAAATTAGAATATACTGGAGCTGATAATAAGCCGCACAGGCCAGTCATGATTCATCGAGCACCGTTTGGTTCGATGGAGCGATTTATTGGTGTATTAATCGAACACTGTGCTGGTAAATTTCCATTGTGGTTGACACCAGAGCAATATGCAATTTTACCAATCAGTGATAAATATTTAGATTATGCCAAACAAGTGCAGCAGACTTTAGCCATGCACGATATAAGAGGATCTATAGACAGTAGAACGGAGTCTATTGGTAAGAAAATAAGGGATACAGAATTAAAGAAAATTCCAATCATGCTTATCGTTGGTGAGAAAGAAGCTGAAGTAAATAAGGTTGCTGTGAGGTTACAAGGGGACGGTGATAAGGGGGCGATGACCGTTGAAGAATTTACAGCATATTTTCAAGAAATGGTTGGGTAGAGAAAATTCATGAATTATCTCTACGAAATGTTTGGATAGATGACTTTATATAAGAACAAATATCGCATCGAATCAAATCGATGGCAGAACTGGGATTATTCAACGCCAGGTGCATATTTTATCACCATTTGTACCAATAACAGAGATTGTTTTTTAGGTCACGTCTCCGATGGAATCATGAATCTGTGATCCCTAGGCCAGATCGTTCACGATGAATTAATGCGTATCGATGATTATCACAAACAGGTGGAATTGGGTGCCAGTGTTGTCATGCCAAATCATGTGCATATGATTATAAACATCAAAACATTAGATGGTGTTAACGACGTAAAGAAAATTCATGAATTTTCTCTACCATACATACAGCAGAGACGCAAAATGATCATATCCAAAATCGTAGGAAAATTCAAAATGATCACATCTAAACAAATCAATATTACCAAGAATACACCTAAACAGAAAAATTGGCAGGCCAATTACCATGACCACATCATACGGAACGATTCATCATACAACCGCATTGTAAATTATATAAGAGACAATCCTTCTAATTGGAAAGTAGAGAAAATTCATGAATTTTCTCTACCTTAATAGATAATGAATCCAATCATCCGCAATGTTTTTGCAGTCATCGGCGGTGTCGCTCTTGGCATGCTCATGAATATGTTTATTATAACCATAAGTGGATCAGTCATTCCGCCACCTGAAGGTATAGACCCTAAAGATATGGATAGCATGATGAAAAACGCTCACTTGCTCAAGCCAAAACATTTTATTTTTCCATTTTTGGCACATGCTCTCGGCACACTTGCAGGAGCATTCATAGCAGCAAAGTTCTCAGGGTCAAAGCCATTAATCAGTGCCATGATCGCAGGTGCATTCTTTTTATTGGGAGGCATCATTGCGAGTATGATCATACCTGCGCCGTCTTGGTTTATTGCACTTGATCTGACAATGGCTTATCTGCCAATGGCTTTTATAGGAGCGAAGATGGCCGGAAATAAAAACGAAATTTTAAAAGTGTAAAGCGATATGCTGAAGACGACTAAAATATTCGCATTACTTGTTTCTTTAAATATTGTACAACTTAGCTTTGCTATACTCAACGCTTGTCCTTACACGGTAATGTAAATTCCGAAGGCATAAAGAGTTAAAGAGCAATGATCTGCTCAGTTAATGGCATAAAAAAAGGTGACCGAAATCACCTTTGTTTAATTTTTGAAAACCGACTTTTCGGCTTTAAGAAAGCTTGATGTAAAATCAAGCAGCCTTTAAATTATTATTGCACTGTAAAGATACAAATACTATTGCTAATCAAAGCTTGTTGCAGCAAACATATAAGAAATATAAATTATGAGTTTCGAAGAGATCAAATATGAAGTCAATGGTTCAATAGCCATCATCACATTTAACAGACCAGAGGTGATGAATTGTGTAGGCCCTGTGACACATAAAGAATTGATGTCTGCTTGGCAAGCATTCAAGGTGGATGAAAAATTAAAAGTGGCAATCATTACTGGTGAAGGAGAGAAAGCGTTTTGCAGTGGCGGAGATTTACAAGCTGCAATAAGAGGTGAACTCATCAGTGACTTATCTGAAGAAGACAAGCAACGACACAGAGACGGTAAGATGCCAGGCTTTCTAGGTCCAACAAGATGGACAGATATTAATAAACCAATCATAGCAGCTGTAAACGGAGTTGCTTATGCTGGTGGTTTAGAATGGGCTTGTCTGGCAGATATGCGAATAGCAGAAGAGCATGCATCTTTTGGCGTGACTTGTCGAAGATGGAATATTGGCTTAGCAGACGGAGGTACTCAACGATTGCCAAGGATTGTAGGCATGGGTCGCGCGATGGAATTAATACTCACAGGGAAAGTCATTGACGCTCAAGAGGCTTACCGCATTGGGCTGGCAAACGAAGTTGTCGAAAAAGGCAAGTCATTAGAGAGAGCTATGGAATTAGCAGAATTTCTTTGTACGCTTCCACAACCTGCTATGCGGACAGATAAAGAAGCTGCACAAAAGGGATATGGCTTACCATTGGACGAAGGACTGAAAATAGAGGCTGACTTATTTATGGATTCTATATTTGCTCCAGAAACGCAAGAAGGCTTAAAGCAATTTAACGAAAGGCTGCATCCGGATCGACAGTATGATTCAGAAGTGAAGACGCCAGGGATTGTGAGAAAGACTTAATTGAGTACGAGTCCTACAATTTTGAAATACTATAGGCTTTAATTCTTCAATTTCACATTTGCCACCACATAGTTACCGACTTGTTCTCCTTGTTTGACACCTTCGTATATGGCTGGTCTGAAATGAATGCCACCATATAATCGACTGACAGCAGCTTCTTCTGAGGCTTGCATAAATGATGTAAACGAACGAATCGGTAACCCGTATTCGACTTCTACATCATCATCAAAGGAAAAGTTATCTCCAAATATACTCGTCAAAGCAACTGCAGCTGCACGCGAAATGACACTATGTCCAGATGTATGTTCAGGGAAAGGCGGGGTCTGTAACAGAGGCACCCATTCTTCGTCAAAGTATTCGTTTATAACGGTCTCAGGCCTCGTCAAATTACTTCGGTATTTTTCGTCCCAACAAGCAATAAAGCCATCAGCTAGAGCAATAGATGTCAATGCATAAGCTTCAACAGATGTCATAAGATTGGCTCCTGCTTTTTTACAAGCCACACCAACAATTCCCATCCAGTGTCCTCCTGGTGTTATCTTCTTGGTAGCAAACATGACATGACCAGTCACATTCAACACATAAGGATTGCAATCCCAAAAACTAGCAATTTCTTTTTGTTCTTCAGTACCGTTTTTGACTACGTCCAACACTTCCATCGTCTCTTCATAAAATTTACTACTCTTATCAGTACTAAAATCCGTCGGTGGTTCAGGCACAAATTGTTCTGAAGATTCAATGACGAACGGTCGTATCTCTTTCCAATGAGGTTCAATGCCATCCATATATCCAGGAGGTGTTGGCTTCCATCGAGCTGCTTCTTGGTTGATGCTGAATTTTGGAAAAGATCGAGTTTGGTGATAGTTGTCTTTGGACGCCCAGGATAAAATGTGTGTATAGACCTGTTCGCCAAATGCTAATGATTCTTTGTAAACCGCATTGGACATGCCTTCTCTTTTTATTGCTTGATAGGTCGTATCCATGAAGGATTGATATCTATCTTCTGAAAAGGTCAATTCCTTACCCATTAAATTGAATGCATGAATCGCTGCAAGAGAGTAGGAGATTTGTTTTGTCGTATCTGCTTGAGGTACTGGTGTCAAGTCTGTCAATTGACCTGCTAAAGAATTATACTCAGGATAAGCTTGGCTCAATACTTCATACGCTGCTATTGAAGGATAAGCATAGACACGACTTGCGACTGGAGGAGATAGAATATCATGAACAATGATGTTTGATAAATTTTTTACCGCATCATGAATATTGTTAGGATTAGTGACTGCCGCAGATTCTATATAAGATTCTTGCTTGCAACCCAAAATCAATAGGGAACAAACTAAACAGAAAAAGAAGGGTTTTTTCATGATGTAAACTTAATCACTGATATAAATTTTGTGCGAATTAATACTCATATATTTTAATTAAATAAAGCTTGAAGTCAGAGGATTTACTTAGTAGTTAAGTTTTTTAAGACCAGTGTCGCCGCAGCTAAGTCTTGTACACCTACACCAACAAGTTTGGCAATAGTGATTTGATTACCATTATTTTGACTATCACTATTGGTGAAAGCGTAACCAAATTCAATCGTCTTTTTAAGGATTGATTCATCCGTACTGATGTGGCTATATTCGCCAAATTGTTTATTCAGTTCTAGACTATCCAAAAAGATTTTATCTGCACTAGCAAAACAAGCTGAATCTAATTCATGCTTGCATGTGTCATCTGCACCCACAGCAGTTATGTGTTGACCAGCCTGCAACCAATCGCCTTTCACGAGTGGTGATTTGCTTGAAGTTGTTGTGAATATAATCTCAGATTCCTTGATCACCTTTTCAAGATCATCAACCACATTGATTTTGATATCAGGAAGGGTATTCAAAAGTCTTTCTTGTAGATCAAACGCTTTATGAGGACTCCGACCAAAAATGAGCAGTTTTTTTATGGGTCTCAAGTGTTGTAAAGCTTCTATTTGAAGAGCAGCTTGTATACCAGTTCCAATAACTCCAACAATATCTGCAGACTCATGAGCAATATGATTGGTACTTATTGCTCCAGCAGCAGCCGTCCTCAAATCTGTCAGGAGTCCTTTATCTCGAAGCACTGCCACGGGTGCTCCTGTAGTAGCATCAAATAAAAAAATTGCACCATCAAATGGCGATAAGTTTTTACTGCTGTTGTCTGGAAACATTGTCGCTACCTTTATCGAAAAATAGTCGTAGCCTTTAATGGCAGCAGTTTTAATATGTGCATCTGCATCATTACCGAAGTGCAAAAGATTCACTGTAATACCAATCAATTTAGGAGAAGAGTAATCAATAAATACTTCTTTTATCGGTGCGAATAAATCTTCTTGGCGAATACTATTTTTGATTTCATCGTAGCCTATTTGGATCATAATTGGCACATATTTTCTTCAACAAATTGCTCAAAGATTGGTAACGACTCTGCTATTTGAGTTCGCCCAAATCCAACTCTGAAAAAACCTGGATAGTCATAAACCCATCCTGGTAGTATAAGCAACTGTTTTTCTTTTAAGGCTCGTTCTGCAAAGCTTTTATCGTCCTGATCTAATTTCATTTTAACGAAACTGATAGGTCCTGCTGTTGGTTTGTACCATCCAAATAGGTGTTCATATTTAGCAAAAAATTCATCAAACAACTTTAAGTTTTTTGCAATTAATTTCAAATTTTTAGTAAGAATGGACTGTCGATGTCGTAAAGCAAGTATTGCCAAAAATTCACTTGGTGCAGAGTTACAAATCGTTGTGTATTCTTTATGAACAGCAATATTTTCCAAAATATGCTTATTCTTAGTTGAGATCCATCCGATACGCAAGCCTGGCAAACCATATGCTTTTGACATGACCCCGAGAGACACACCATTTTCGTAAGCATCTGCGAAAGCTGGAATCCGAAAAGACAACTCTTGTTCCAATTCTCGGTAGACCTCATCACAAAAAATGATGCAATTGTGTTTGCGTGCAACGGAGATAATCTCTTGTTGTTCTTTCTTTGTGAAATGAAAGCCTGTTGGATTATGGGGACTATTTAAGAAGATGACTCTTGTGTTGTCAGATATTAAATCTTGCAGTTTTTGTATAGAGAATGAAGGACCTTGATCTGTGTAGGTGACGTTCCAAGTATTGACTTGACAGCCAATACTAGTGGGAATACTTTGCAAGGACTCATAACAAGGTGTCTGTACAATTACTTCGTCACCACTATTTAGATTCGCTAAACAAAATAAGAAAATTGGCTCTTGTGCTCCTGTACATACGAGTAATTCATCAGCACTAATTGAGTCATATATACCAGCAATCTCCTGCCTTAACGAAGGATGACCAGCTGTCTCTGTATAGCCCAACCACTGCTCATGAAATGCTTCTGTAGATCCCTCTTCCAGAGACAACAAATCGCCAATAGACATTGCCTCACAATCAGAATTACATATCGAATATTTAGAACTGAATTCATGTATTGAATAATAACGTTCGAGTTTGAATGGAGTCAAATTCATTATAGGAAGATACAATGTCTTTTAATTAATGACGATAAAAGTCACGTCGCTATTCTCATCATGTGCTTTCTTAAGAAAATTGCTCAATGAGTGCTAATGATTCTTGGTTTAGAGTTCATTTAAAATTCCTTTATCATATTACCAAAGCAGTCCCAAACTAACAAAGGTTCGGTAGTCACCTGAGCCTTTGTCATACCTCGTTGTGTAAATTGACAAATAACAATAATCAGAGTCAGAAAAGTGTAACCCGATGATACCACCAATGGAGAATGTTTTATTAATTTTTGAACTGGACCAATCTGAAATGCCATAAGAGCCAAAAGGAGATAAAGAGACCTTCTTATATCTAAAAGGATAATAAGCTCTAGCATTCAAATCAAAATGATGCTCACTTATATTTTCTATGTTTTGATCATAGAGTTCATATTGGTATCTGCCATAAATAGAAAAACCTAATTGGTATTTATCAATTTGTCGACAAAAAAAATATTCTGATTCTATGCCTGCTGTTAATAAGTGCTGCGGCAAATTAATATTGATTAGTTGATTATTAAAAGGAGATTTAGCATAACCCACATTTGCTGTTATAATAGTTTTAGGATTAATGACTTTTCCAAAGCGAAGTAAAACTGGATGGTAGTCACTAAAAGGTTCATAATTCACTGATAACAATGCATTATGATCATGGCTTATCTGACTAGTGCCTAATTGTGCTTGCGCAGCGAAACTTAGCCATAAGCAAAGGAAATTGGTATACACAAGTGTCTTGATGTTCACGGAAAACAAACGAAAACTAATCAGAATTCGTATGAACTCAATCTAAAAGCCTTGAGAACTCATGATGGCAATGGCTATACACCTTCTACAACTTGATTATTTTTTCAAGACTTTGGTTTTGATTTAATTTGTGTTTGACACGGATAAAATACATACCTGAAGACATATTTTGAATATTAATAATTAGTTCGTTACCCTGCACGTCATAGCTCTCTTGAATTTGTCCAATCGTATCGATAAGCTCAATATGATAACTGGATAAATCCCCTCTCAATGTAAAAAATCCTGGACTTGGGTTTGGGTATAATGTAATACTGTCTTCATCAGTGGCGATATCTGCTGCAGCAGTCGTTATATTTTCTACATTAATAATCACAGGCGTATATTGTCCATTGATGGTATGGCCTGAAGCATCAAAATGTGAAAGATTTCCTTCGGCATCAAATGCCTTTAGAAACAATTCATGGGTACCGTTTGATACGCCAGTTAGATCAATAGCTAGCTCATGTATAAAATAGGCTGTGGGGCTAACTTCATTCACATAAATTGTCTGTATCGGAACTTCATCAATCCAAATCTCGTAATGTGAAATGCCTTTGGCTTTTCCAGTGGCTGCCAGCTGAGCATGAGAATTACCACTAATAAAAACATCTAGTTGATTTGTGACGACCTCATCATACACGTACCACCATTCTGAGTAATCAACATTATAATATTGGTCAAACTGCCAAAATGGGATATCACCAATTTGTTGAAAAACAATGCCAGGACCAAACTGGTTAGCTAAATCAAAAAGCTCATTAATTTACCAATATAGCCAATATGTATCAATTGAGGTGGAGTAAAGTTAGGCGCTGTATTGATGGGAAAGTCAATTCAATGTGAATATTTAATAGTCGCGGGTTATTTAAGAAGAACTCAATCTCATTAATACCAGTGATGAGGTCCGCTGGATAAATATTGAGAATAGCAGAATACGGTTTAATTACATTTATAAGCTCAATATCAGGAAAAGAAGTATTTCTGATATTGGTTTTGGGAAATTATATTCAATACCATTAACAATGATCTTTTCTGATGCTTGCCAGTTGTAATCACCTCCTTGTATCGTAAACATCAGCTCCGCTGAATTGGGTGGATTTCCATTTATATCTTCCAGTTGATCGGGGATAGGAATTGTGCTCATCGCCCCATCTGTTAATGAGCTCACCATACCAATGCTTCTTTCATTTCCTGTTTTACCTACTTCACTTCCTAATTGTCCATCTGTGTAGTTATGGATTACAGTTGATTGCTGATAATTTGCTGGCGCATCAAATCCGAAATTGTCCCAGTGAATCATAGACAGTAAAAAGTTTTCCTTTGTTGTATTATAGGAAAACAGCAACCAATTGACTTGAGCAATTTCAAATTCTAATCCGTTAGGTGTATTGCTCGTTACCAAACTGCCATCAATCACTAAGATCCCGTCAATTAATATTTTGATATGGGTTTTCGATAATTCTATTTGCCAATGTTTTCTCACATTGATCAGTGGCACCAAGTTTTTGCATGAACAATATTCCATCAAATCTCCACAAGCATCGTTTTCATACACACCAGTTAATTCAGTTAAAACGCCAAATTCGTCTGCAAGTGAAACTGTAACATTAGGTCCAATTTCAGCGATTCTCAACATGAAGGGGCGGATCGGCTGAAGGTGGACTCACATTGTCCAACGAAACATATCCAGTCAAATCTATTTATTATTAGAATAGTGTCATGGGCCTTAAAGGTTTGTCGCGAGAGTTTAGGTCACCATACCTTGAATGGTGGATTACGAAAATAACATTGGCGCTATAATATGAATGGAGTAGATTTCATTATTGGAAGATCCAATGTTCTTTAATGTGACACGATAAAAGTCACTCCACAATTGACCAATACTGGCAAGAATCATTTCACAAAAACCAATAAATTTACTTAGCTTAGATTACCTATAACACTTTCGCATGAATACATTTGCAACGCTCGATTGGGTCGTTTTGGCTGCATATTTTGGTGTCTTATTCGCTGTTGCTGTTTGGGTCATTTTACAAAAAAACAATACAACAGAAGATTATTTTTTAGCTGGTAAAAATGCAGGTTGGTTTGTGATAGGTGCCTCTATTTTTGCTTCTAATATTGGATCAGAACACGTTGTCGGGCTTGCAGGAACAGGCGCTGAAAGTGGGATGCCAATGGCGCATTACGAACTACATGCATGGATCGTTTTATTGCTAGGCTGGGTTTTTCTGCCATTCTATATGCGGAGTGGTGTCTTTACCATGCCAGAATTTTTAGAGAAACGTTTTGATGCAAAATCAAGATGGTTTTTATCCATTTTTTCAATCATCGGCTATGTGTTGACAAAGGTTTCTGTAACTATTTATGCAGGTGGAGTTGTGGTCTCACAGCTGTTGGGGATTCCATTTATTTATGGTGCTCTGGGTACTGTTATCATTACTGGTATCTACACTGTACTTGGCGGAATGAGAGCTGTCATTTATACAGAAGCATTTCAAACAGTTATCCTGATTCTTGGTTCACTGTTTTTGACGTATAAGGGGTTTGAAGCATTCGGCAGTTGGGAAGAATTAAAAACAACGGTGGGTTCTAGTCATTTTGATATGTGGCGACCTATTTCTGACCCAGATTACCCTTGGACGGGAATGTTAATTGGCGGAACCATTGTGGGTATTTGGTATTGGTGTACAGATCAATACATTGTGCAGCGAACACTTTCTGCGCATAATATTAAGATTGGTCGGCGTGGAGCGATCTTTGGAGCATACTTAAAATTATTGCCAATATTTATTTTCCTCGTACCAGGAATATTGGCATACGGATTAAAAATTAAAGGCGTGATCAGTTATGAAAATAGCGATGAAGTCTTTCCAGTTTTGGTACAATCATTATTACCGGTAGGCGTCAAGGGACTTGTTGCAGGTGGATTGATGGCAGCGTTAATGAGTTCATTGGCAAGTGTATTTAATTCTAGTTCGACATTATTTACAGTAGACATTTTCAAAAAAATATATCCTGATTCTTCAGAAGCAAAATTGGTTGATACTGGTCAATGGGCTACACTTATTGTCGTCATTCTAGGTATTCTTTGGATTCCAATCATGCAGAAAATCGGAGGTGGTGTCCTATATCAATATTTACAAAGTGTTCAATCATATATCGCACCTCCAATCACAGCTGTTTTCTTGATGGGGATCATATGGAAGAGAGTCAATGCTCAAGGAGCGATTTCGACACTTTTCTTTGGGCTTTTCGTCGGGACACTTCGGATTATTGCTGAATTAACTACGGAAAAAACTGACGCTGGTATTTGGGCTACATTTGCTAATATTAATTTTGCCCATATGGCGATCTTCATGTTCATCGCCTGCGTGATTGTGTGTGCAGTTGTCAGCCTCCTCACTCCTCCACCGAATATGAAACAAATACAAGGATTGACGTTCGGAACATTATCCGATGAACAAAAAGCTGGTAATAAGAATAGCTACACGATGTTGGATATAGCTGCTTCACTTTTACTAATCGTTTTAGTTATCGGTATTTTATCTTACTTCACAGGATAGCTATCGTATCTTTGAATTATGAGTGTTCCAGAAATAAGAACAGTTGATGTGGTGCGTTACGTAAAGCCACTGAGAGAGGGTGGTTCACTGCCAGCAATTGTAGAGGCGGATGATGGATTCCTGTATGTTATAAAATTCAGAGGCGCTGGTCAAGGTAAAAAAGCTTTAATTGCAGAATTAATAGGAGCGGAGTTGGCTCGAGCAATGGATTTAAATGTTCCAGAAATCGTCTTGATGAATCTTGATGAATCCTTTAGTCGAATGGAAGGAGATCAGGAAATTCAAGATTTATTAAAATTTAGTATTGGCTTAAATCTTGGACTGCATTTTCTAACTGGCGCTTTCACATACGATCCATTGATCTCAAAAGCCGATCCGATGACCAGTTCGAAGGTCGTCTTACTAGACAGTATAATTACCAATATTGACAGAACAGTAAAGAACACAAATATCCTAAATTGGAATCGCGAATTATGGCTGATTGATCACGGTGCAAGTCTATACTTTCATCACAATTGGAGTCAATGGGAAAACCATCTCGACAGAACGTTTCCGATGATAAAAGACCATGTGCTTCTCGAACGTGCGGAGGTTTTAGATGATGCTGCTCAACTGATAAAAGAAAAGATAAACGCAGAGGTGATCTCGAAAATAGTAGACACAATTCCAGATGATTTTTTAAATGAACAATCAGACGATTTTTCTGTATCTAATAAGAGGGAAATTTATAAAAAATTGCTCTTAGCCAAACTGTCAAATATTGACAAACTATTAAAAGAAGCAACTCATGCAAGATAAAGCTGTTTATGAGTTTGCTATTATTAGAGTTGTCCCAAAAGTGGAGAGAAGTGAATTTTTAAATGTAGGTGTGATTTTACTATCGAAAAAACTACGCTACATTGACATGAAATATATCCTTGATAAGCAACGGTTGTCGGCTTTTTCAGATCATATCGATTTTGATGAGCTACAAAATTATCTAGAAGCATGGGATGCAGTTTGCAGAGGCAAAAGTGAAGGAGGTAAAATTGGAGAATTACCAGAACATGAGCGATTCAGATGGCTGACAGCTTCTAAAAGTACCATACTGCAATGCTCTCCCGTACATCCGGGAATTGGTTTAAATGTCGAACAAAAACTAGAAGATCTATTTCAAAAATATGTGTTATAAACTATACCAATGAGTCTTATTGAATCCAGAGAAAAAGGCTTGTATTGTACCCAAGCAAATGTTTATATTGACCCGTGGTTGCCTGTGGATAAAGCCATCATCACTCATGGACATTCTGATCATTCTCGCAAAGGGCATAAAGCTTATGCTTGCGTACATTCTTCTAAAGCTATCCTCAAACATAGACTTGGTCCGATCAATGTGACATCTTATTCTTATGGAGATTCATTTTCAGTTAATGGGGTCAATTTTAGTTTTCATCCAGCTGGACATGTTATTGGATCAGCGCAAATCAGAGTAGAATACAAAGGAGAAATATGGGTCGTCACTGGAGATTATAAAATGGTGGATGATGGCATTTCAGAGGCTTACGAACAACTGCAATGTCATTCATTTATTACAGAAAGTACCTTTGGCTTGCCTGTATATAATTGGCCAAATCAAGATGACGTCTATGACGATATCAATAATTGGTGGAGTGAAAATGCTGAGTTAAATAAGACATCTTTACTGACTGCATATTCTCTGGGAAAAGCACAACGAATACTGAATCACTTAGATGTTGACGTTGGACCCATATTCTGCCATGGTGCTATTGCCAATATGAATGATGCATTGGTGGCTGCAGGTGTCAACCTACCACACTATGAAAAAGTGACGAATGAATATAAACCAACTGATTTTAAAAATGCCCTAGTTTTAGCACCGCCAGCCGCAACTGGTTCAGCATGGATGAAACGATTCAAAGAGGTTTCCATAGGTGTTGCTTCAGGATGGATGGCATTGCGAGGTGCGAGACGAAGACGAGGTGCGGATCGAGGATTTATTTTATCTGACCATGCAGATTGGAAAGGACTAAACAAAGCAATCAAAGGTACAGGTGCGGAGAACATTTATCCAACTCATGGCTACACATCTATCTTCTCAAAATGGTTGGTGTCAGAAGGGTATAATGCCGAACCAATAGAGACTGCATTCATCGGTGAAAGTCTGGAACTTGAAACTGAAAAGAAATGAAGTACTTTTCAGAACTGGTTGTTGATATTGGAGAGTTATGCATAAGTAAAAGATAAAATAAGATTTGAACGAACCGATCAATAAACAGACTTTAGTGACATTCGAATATTCTGATGAATTAGGATGTCTAATCTGGACAGTACCGTTCCTTGGAGTTTGTATATGGTCAATAACTAAAAACAAATTGGCTTGGACAATTTTCTCAATTCTAATGATATTTTTTATTGTATATCAAGTTTATATTACGTACTTAGAAAGCAAAAGATTCAACCTATGGATAGAACAGAATGATCAAACTATTATTTTCTTTTATCCAACTAACCGTCAAACCCAAGAAATGATTAGTAAAAAAATTGGAAATAGGATTGATTCACACATCAAACAAATGTGTTATAACAAATCTAAAATTGAAGGAGATTTTCAAAACAAGAATTTCGTAAAAATGGGTTTAGGTCAATTAAATAGACTTTATCCAAATCATCCAAGATTAGTTCAAATAAACAAAAATAGCTTAGTGGAACTTATCAACCTATATGAACTAAATAGAGTTGAGAAATTGGAAATAAACCGAATAGATCAAATTGTGAACGAAATAAATACCTATGCATAACAAGCGACGATCACGATCATGCTTCCTTCATCAGCACGACGGATGTCGCCTATCCGGCACCCGTAATCAAAAAATAAAATAAACTGAAGAGAAATGAAGCACTTTACAGAGTTGTTTGTTGCTCTTGATCAGACTACAAAAACCACAGTTAAGACGAAAGCACTTGTTCGATTTTTTGAGCAAGCGAGTGAACAAGATAAAGTATGGGCTATAGCATTATTTTCCCATCGTCGCCCAAAAAGGACAGTGTCAACGGCATTGTTGCGAGAATGGGCAGCAGAGAAAGCAAGTATTCCACTTTGGCTTTTTGAAGAAACATATCATGTTGTGGGAGACTTAGCAGAAACGATTGCTAAAGTGATTCCAGATGATAATCGTGTAGAGGACGATGATACTTATCCTGATGATCTGAGTGGATGGATTGCGTACATCATGTCGTTGAAAAATGAGGATGAGGCAATTAAAAAGGAGCGAATCCAAGGCGCTTGGAATCGCCTGAACATGGAAGAACGATTTTTATTTAATAAATTAATTACTGGTGGGTTTCGAGTTGGTGTTTCACAAAAGTTGGTGACTAAAGCTCTTGCCAAATTTGCTGATAAAGAAGAGAATACAATTGCTCATCGGTTAATGGGAAATTGGAATCCAGTTGAAATAACTTTTGAGGAGTTGATTCTCAGTGAACACGCTTCTGATGATTTATCTAAGCCATATCCTTTTTACTTAGCTTATGCCTTAGAAGTTGAACCGCAAGAACTTGGAAGTATTGATGACTGGGTAGCGGAGTGGAAATGGGATGGGATTCGAGGTCAACTGATTCGTAGGGAAGGGGAGGTATTTTTATGGTCGCGAGGAGAAGAATTGGTAGCAGATAAATATCCAGAATTTGATAATCTATCGACTGTAACATGTCCAGATTTTGTGATCGATGGTGAAATCTTATCCTACCAAGATGGTATGCCATTGCCATTTCAAAAGCTGCAAAAACGGATAGGCCGAAAGAATGTGAGTAAGAAAACATTAGCAGAAGTGCCAGTCATTTTGATGGCTTATGATCTTTTGGAATATGATGGAGAAGATATTCGGACTAAAAGTTATGAAGAGAGAAGGACACTATTAAAAAGTATTTTAGCTGAATTGAAATTTCCAGAAAATAAAGTCATCTTATCAAAGCAACAGAAGTTTGAATCATGGGACGAACTCGCAAAGTTAAGGGAAGAATCCAGAGAGCGACTCACAGAAGGGTTTATGCTCAAAAAGAAAAATAGCGAGTATAAAACGGGCCGTAAAAAAGGCGATTGGTGGAAGTGGAAAGTTGACCCGATGACGGTAGATGCTGTCATGATATATGCAATGAGAGGTCATGGTCGACGTGCCAATCTCTATACAGATTTCACATTTGCAGTATGGAAGGGAGAAGAATTAGTCTCATTTGCTAAAGCGTATTCAGGCTTGACCGATGACGAATTTCGAGAAGTAAGCCAATTCGTTAGGAAGAATACAATTGACCGATTTGGCCCAGTACGAGCAGTCAAACCACAGCTTGTTTTCGAATTGGCTTTCGAAGGAATTAATGAGTCGTCTAGACACAAATCAGGAATAGCACTACGATTCCCACGAATGAAGCGATGGAGAAGAGATAAGAAAGCCAAAGAAGCCGATACATTAGAGTACTTAAAGAATCTATTGTAGGGTCTAATTGAGATAATGGTACAAGACTTGCAATACATTTATCGTTGATTATAAAACTCCTGTTACCAGTGTCTAATTATGAAGTCCAAAATAATCGTATTTGCAGTAATTTTTATTAGTTCGGGCTATTTTATACCGTCTCTAGAAGAAGGAAATCCACCAAATGTTGTTATCATTTTATTAGATGATGCTGAAGAATATGATATCAGTGCATGGGGTGGAGGTATTAACACTCCCTGGATGGATTTTTTGAGCAAAGGAGGAAAAATGTTCAGAAATGGTTATTCGAATCCAGTTTGTTCGCCAAGTAGGGCAGCCCTATTAACAGGACATTATCCTCAAAAAGTAGGGATGTCTAAGTTGTCAAGTGTTGTCACGCAACACCCAGCACAATTAGGCCACGTAAATTTGAATTATGAATTTATTAGTGAATTCCTAAGGGAAAATTGTTATGAGACCTATCTTTCAGGGAAATGGCATTTGGGCAGAAACGATCACGATTCAATGGAGTATGAGCAAGAATATGAAGGATGTTATTTTGAGCCAACTGATCGAGGATTTGATGAGTTTAGCGGTTTTTTGGGTAGTCAAGAAAGCTATTACGGTCTATTTAAAAGTCGGTATAGAAAAGATAATAAGGTTATCAGAAGAACTCCGAAATCATTTTATCAAACCGACTTTCTTGGAGATGAAGCTGTCAAATTTGTAAAGAAAGCAAATGCCCCATTCTTTTTATATTTTTCATTAGGTGCCCCTCACGCTCCTTTGCAAGCCCCTAAAGATGGGAAGCTTGTTGATAAATATTTTGAAAAATTTTCAAAGTTAGATACGCTTAGTAATCTCTGTTACAAATATAATAAGGCTCAGTTTGAAGCTGGATTATCTGATCGATTAAGCTTAAATAGATACTTGAAAAAATACGTTTCAGCTAAAAGAATTAAGTTTGCTGAAGACCCTAACAATTTGATGGAATATGCTCAGCATGCAGCAATGATTGAACAAGCAGATATAAATATTGGTAAAGTAATAAAAGAGATAAGAGAAAGAGGAGAAATGAAAAACACTCTATTTTTTTTATTTTCAGATAATGGAGGTGATCGTCATTCAATCAATGGCATTTATGATTGTCAAAGGGGATTCAAGGATAATGTATTTGAAGGTGGTATCGGAATTCCATTTGTCGTTTACTGGGAAGACAAAATATTGCCTGGAATTACAGAGCAGATTGCCCATTTGATGGATGTTTTCCCAACAGTTGTATCAATAGTTTCTGACTATAACAAACAAGATTTAAAAAGAAGCTTTGATGGAATTGACTTATCAAGAGTATTGTTTGAAAACAAAGTTATAGACAGATCATTAGTAATTGAACACCGGGATATTGCTACCGTAATAATGAAAGATTATTTTAAGTACTATCTTGATAAACGTTATGATCCCCCTAAAGAAGAGTTGCATTATATGCCTTTTGACAGCTATGAAGATAAAGATGTAATGAAGATGAATCCAGAATTTGCTTCCATAAAAGTGAAAAAAGCAAAAGCGATTTACAAAAAGTGGCTACGAGAGACAAATTCAATTAACGAGGATATTATAGACTACTTAAGTGAATGTTATCCTAAGTGTGAATAGTCACTAACCATGTTAAAAACATTAGCAAAATACTTTTAAAACTAAATATTGAAAGTCAACTACTGAATAGCATATTCTGTTTGACGACAGACAATATGCAATCGGATAAAACTGTTTCTTTACTCATTAATAATATGTCATGAATCAGAAACATCAGGAGGTCAGCGAGTACTATGGAGAGACGCTAGATAAAAGCGAAGATTTGCAAACAAATGCCTGTTGCACCATCACTCCTCCGCCTAAGCACATAAGAAATATACTAGCTGATATCCATGATGAAGTCATGGCTAAGTACTATGGATGTGGATTGACTATTCCTAATCATGTTGAAGGTTTAAAGATTCTAGATCTTGGTAGTGGTAGCGGAAGAGATTGCTACATCGCCTCAAAGTTAGTCGGGCAAGATGGTTTTGTTGTTGGTGTTGATATGACAGACTCTCAATTGGCAGTAGCGCAAAAGCACATCGATTACCACACAGAAAAATTTGGATTTAAATACTCTAATGTCAAATTTATTAAAGGCAACATAGACAACTTAGATCAGCTAGATTTAAAAGATGAGAGTTTCGATTTAATCATTTCTAATTGCGTCATCAACCTTGCGACACAAAAGCAAAAGATTTTCAATGACGTCTATAAATTATTGAAGCCAGGCGGTGAGATGTATTTCAGTGATGTCTATTCTGATCGAAGAATTTCTGCTGATTTACAAAATGATAAAGAGTTGTGGGGAGAATGCTTGAGTGGTGCCTTATACTGGAACGACTTTTTAAATATTGCAAAAAATGCAGGCTTTACAGATCCACGAGTCACAGAAAGTCACCCCATCACTGTGGAAAATGAGGACTTGGAAGAAAAGATAGATGGCATCGAATTCTTTTCAGTTACCTATCGTCTGTTTAAGTTAGACGGCTTAGAAAGCGATTGTGAAGATTACGGACAATCAGCCAGATACAAAGGGACTATTAAAGGCAAGACGAATAGTTTTGACTTAGATAATCATCATCATTTCCCCAAAAATAAGATGATTCCAGTATGCGGAAATACTTATAAAATGTTGAATGAAACCAGATTCAAAGATCACTTTGAGTTGTTTGGTTCATGGGATGTTCACTTTGGTATTTTTGAAGGTTGTGGAGGCGCTATGCCTTATAGGCAGTCTGAGAATGGTGGTGTAGTTGATTGTTGTTAAATAGAGAATTTTAAAAATTGATTTGAACACGATCCACCAAATGTCTACAGGTTTATAAGATTAATAGGATGCATATGATGTGTATTGTACGAGTTATCCTTTTTAATTGTCTTGAACACGATTTATAAGATTAATAAGATGCACATGATGTGTATTGATCTTGCTTATCCTTTTATCTTAAAAATCCTGTACAGACAAAAAGATGATATAATTTGTCTTGAACATGATTTGTAAGATGGATAAGATGTACACAATATGTATAGAACTAAAGATGTATGCAGAGGAAATCATGACATATAACGCTTCCGATTCTCCATTGTTGTCAATTTAAAAAGCACAACCAACCGGCAGAGGCTCTTCAGTAACAAGTTCAGAAGCAAAATCAATAGATAGACTATCTAATTCTAACCCACTTCTTAGTGTTCCGCTAAAGACTTGACTACCATATCGAAGATTATTCATATGTGCCCTGACGTAAATTGAATCGTCAGCTCCAACATTCACAATACCACCACTTCTGGTAAATGGTTGTTCATCGACATGACTGTGCAAGAGTATACGTCTATAAACAAGCTCACCGTCCACCGTTAATACTTCCCACCAGTCTGCATATTGATCGCAACCAGTATCTGGACTTTCTACAGTAACATTAAACGTGTAATTATTTGGCTGACCTGTGCAGATAACGTTTGTCACTTTTGCTAAGTCTTCTATATTAGTGGCGTTTTGTTCTACGACTAGATTATCTGTGCAAGCTTGCATAATGACAAATAAGCTGAGGAATAGGAAATAATATTTAGTCATAGATATTGACTTAAATTCTTATCCAGAATATGGTATTAACTATAGAAATGAAATCTCATCTATTTAGTGTCTGACAGAAAAGGACAAGCCCTAATCATAACTGCCTGATGATTAGTGAATTAATTAGGAAATAAGTTGAATAATATGTATTGAATTGAGGTGAATATTTCATATATTGATATATAGATAAT
>Ga0209187_1000938_pt1 | contig 39987 bp, 36 predicted proteins | sample BantaG_FD_187430 | JGI IMG/M metagenome (GOLD analysis project Ga0209187, IMG submission 187430) | Marine algal microbial communities from Bantry Bay, Ireland - BantryBay_4 metaG (SPAdes) (version 2) | ecosystem: Host-associated > Algae > Red algae > Unclassified | place: Bantry Bay, Ireland...
GCACGTAGGTGCCGACGCCGGTTGGAAGCACAAGGCAAAGGAATACATCTCGAACGGATGAACCGAAGATTCGACCATTCCCTTGTCCCCATTCCCCTGTCCAAAGAACGAGAAGCACAGAAGTTTGAAAAGATCTAAAGGCAGAAGCCGCGAGGCGAGCGCCCAGCTTTCAACGTTGAAGCTTTGTTTCCGCATGTTCTCGACTGGGGGCGCGAGCAAACGCGTGCGAAGATGGCGCCCTATGGCTTCCGGCCAACGCTCGTGGTACGCGCACCCATGAGCAGAAGGCCCTAGGGTTCAGTCGTGCCTCCTCCACCCGTAGGCTAGCATGAAAGGCCCCCGGTGGGGCGGACTCGCGTCGGAAGCGCGAGTGGGATCGCAGTGATCTCCAATGTAAAATTTCAAAGGGGCCCGCCGCGTTTATGGCAAGGTCTTGCCATAGTGTGGCAACGCTCTGCCACCTTATGGCAAACGCTTGCCACTCTATGGCGAGCTTCTGCCATACAGCTGGTCGTTCGAGATCAGCCCTGCGGCGCGATGTCTTTGCTATCGGACTCGTCTTTTTCGCGGTAGCCGCTGTCTTGGCGGGCGTGGTTCACTTTGTTTTTTTGCAGGTAGACTTGGTAGACGTCGTCGGCGGTCATGCCCATCACTTGCGCGGCGGAGACGAGGAAGTGGAACAGGTCGACGATTTCGACCATGGCGTTCTGCTTGTCGAACTCTTGGTATTTGGCCCACCATTTCCACGGCACGCTGTCGGTGAGTTCGGCGAGTTCTTGGGTCATGGCGCGCGAATAGTTGAGGATCCACTGGGTTTTTTCCTCGTCGCTCAGGTTGGCGGTGTCGACGCCGATCCGCTGGTTGAGGGCGGCTTGCATCTCCCAGATATGGGTGAGCATGTCCTGCTCGGGGGTGGCTTGGGCGGGGGAGTCGGCGGAAGTGCTCATGAAGGGTCTCGGCGTTTTTTGTTTGGTTGTATGACGCCTGCGTCTAAGACGGCTGTCCTTCAAGTACTAGCAGAAAGAGCTCCCATGGAAGATGTTGTCATTTTAGGAACCGGCGCCGCCGGACTCACCGCCGCGATTTATACCGCCCGCGCCAATCTAAATCCGCTCGTGTTGCACGGCGATTTGTGGGGTGGCCAGCTCACCACCACGTCGGAAGTCGAGAATTGGCCCGGCTTTGAGGAGGGCATCGATGGGAAGTCACTGATGGACACGATGCAAAAGCAGGCCGAACGCTTTGGCGCGCGCATCGAGATGGGCTACGTGAAAGAAACCGTGCTCGAACGCGAGAGCGGCAAGCCGATTCGCCTCGGCGTGGTCGACCACAAGGACATCGAGGAGGTCAACAAGTGGATCGAAACCAAGTGCGTGATCATTGCTACTGGTGCCAGCCCGCGCATGCTCGGCGTTCCGGGTGAGGCTGAGTTCTTCGGCGACGGCGGTGTCTCGAGCTGTGCGACCTGCGACGGCGCGTTCACCAAAGACAAGGTGGCGGTGGTCATTGGCGGCGGCGACTCGGCTATGGAGGAAGCTCATTTTCTCACCCGCTACGCCACCAAGGTGTACCTGGTTCATCGCCGCGACAGTTTCCGCGCTTCGCAGATCATGCAGGACCGCGTGCTGGCCAACGAGAAAATCGAAGTGCTGTGGAACACCACGGTTACTGAGGTGTACGGCACGGTTGCCGCCTTCGGAAAAACGCTCAAAGGCGTGAAGTTGAAGGACACGGTCACTGGCGACGAACGCGAGTTCGAGACCGACTGGATGTTTCTCGCCATCGGCCACATCCCGAACGTGGCTCCCTTCGGCGGCCTCGAACTCGACGCGTCCGGGTACATCAAAACCGATCACACCAAGACCGCGCTTCCGGGCGTGTTCGCGGCCGGCGATGTGCAGGACCACACCTACCGCCAGGCGATCACTGCCGCGGGTTCGGGCTGCATGGCCGCGTTGGAAGCGGAACGCTATCTGGAAACCCTGCACTGATTTCCATGTTCAGGCTGCGTCCATGAACGACGACATTTATGATCGCCGGATCGTGTCGTTCGAGCAGTTGATGGAAGCTTACGAACGATTGGCCGACCGCCTGCGGGCCTTGGCGACGGAGGCTCATTTGGGCCGCCATCGCGACTTCGACGAGTTGCTCAACGAGGATGGGCAGCGCTGCTTGGTGGAGCAGCCGCGTTCGGGCCACAGCTTTATCCATATCACCACGAACGCGGACCAGCCCAAACCGTTCTTTGCGGTACCCAATGAGCGTGGCCAACGCGGTATTGGCGGTGGCTATTGCAGCGCCCGTGAGGTCCTCAACATGAGTTTGGGTTCAACGGTTGCGCGGATGGCGAATCACTATGCGTGGGCCGAATGCAGCGCGCGCCATGGCTTTGATCGACACGCGATTCCGAAAACGATCTTTCACGAGATGAAGCCGGAGGCGGAGGCGATTGCCGCTGCGGAGCGTGTTCGCCTACTCGAACTTCTCGCGCCGAACTGGGACTGATCGCATTGCCGGTTGCGCAATGGAGCCGGTTGCGCAATGGAGCCGGTTGCGCAATGGAGCCGGTTGCGCAATGGAGCGGGTTGCGCAATGGAGCGGGTTGCGCAATGGAGCGGACCGCTCAGCACGTCCAACATCCGCATCCGAACGGTATTCGAGCTACCGTCGAACTGCCGTCAAACTGCCGTCAAACTACCGCGCGCCCATCTTGCGGGCAAGTTCTTGCAGCAGCGCGTGCATCTGGAAGAAGGCGACTTCATTCATGTTCTGAAAGTGCATGGTTTCCGGGGCGTTGAGTTCGGCCTTATAGGTTAGCTCTTGGGACTCGCCCCCGGTTTGGGCCACGGTGATTTTCAGTTCGGCTTCTTCGGGGATGGTCACGCCGGCGTCGGTGCCGCCGGGGGTTTTGTAGAAGCTGCCGAGTTGTTTGAAGTTCACGGTCACCGTGCCGATTTCGGTTTTGCCGGGGTACCCGCGCTGGAACACGCGTCCGCGGCCGAGGCGTTTTTCGAGGGCACCGATGATTTCGCTACGGGCGTAGCTGTCCGGATTCGGTTCGAAAATCAGCGCATATCCTTCGCTCGCTTCCGGCGTGATCGGCGGGGCGGCATCAAGCGCCTCTTGAAGCACTTTCTCGTCGACGGGTTTCAGCACTGCGGCGAGTTTGCTGAGGCACTCGGACTCTAATTTTTTTATCCGTTGCGGGTGCAGATTGTACATCTGGTTTTTGGTCAGTTCTTTGGGCAGGTCTTCGGCCGCGACCACCAGCACGCCATTCGATTCGGCAATCGGGAACTCGGGCGGGAAATAGACCTGCATGGCGATGGATTTCACCACACAGCCGACCCCATTGAATTCTCGTGGGTTGGCATTCGGACCATAGGTGGCCCAGCTGCCTTGGACGTTCACGTCAATCTCGCCGAGGGCGAACTGCGACACGGGAGCGGACATGGCGTCGAACGGAATGACCTTCACGCCGGGGAACAGCGGCTCGAACATGCTGACCAACTTTTGGCTCAGCGATTCGATGTGGTCACTGAACATCAGGCCGGGTGCATGCAGGCGGACGACGATCTGTTTGGCGACCGCAGGCCGTTCTTTTTCGAACGTTGCCTCGAGTTCCTCGATCTTTTTCTGGCGGCGCTGATGCTTCTCAATCTCGGCGGTGCGCTGCGCTTCGAGGGCGTCGGCTTGGGCGTCGGCGGTCTTCTGGGCCTCGTCGGCTTGACGCGCCTCGACGGCGGCTTGGCGTTTGGCCTCGCGGCTTTTTTCCCCGCCACATCCGCAGAAGACGGTGGCGAGAGAGACAAGGAGGAGCGTGCTCAGCAGATGTTTCATAGGCGGGTGGGTACCGATTTCCGAACGCATGGCAACTTTAATTCGGATGTCGGCTTGCGGATTGCGCATCAGCCTGCGGTTTGATCGCAGTTGTCGGATTACGAATGGTGGATTTTCCTGCGTTGTGCGGCTTTGGCGGACCGGGTTTTCACGGCGGAACAACGTGGGAAAACGAGGCACGGGCAAAGAAAAAGCGCGGTCGAGACCGCGCTTGCTTCATCTGGGCGACTGGCCCAGCACCTGTGGATGCCGATTGACGAGGTTAGAACATGATGCCGTCGCCGGGCTGGATCGTCTCGCCTTCGGGGATCCACTCGGAGAGAACTTGGCCGATGCTCACGTCGTCACCGACGCGGCTGATGTTCACTTTCCCGACCAGTTTGTCGCCGCGGTGAACCATGGCGATGGCTTGCTCTTTCACCGCTTTGGTGCGTCCGGCGTCGATGACGACGAAATTCCATTGCGGTTCGAAGGCGACCACGCGGGCGACCACGTCTTCGACGATCTCGGTGTTGCCGCTGGTCTGGCATGCGATCAGTTCTTCTTTCAGGCGCAGGGCATCGGCGGCGAGCACTTCGATTTCGACTTCGAGGTCGCCGATCTTCAGGTTGCGGGCGCTGACGTCTTCCTCAAGGCGGGTGATGTCGGTTTTAAGGCCGACGATTTCGCCTTCAAGTTGGGAGATTTTGGAGTTGGCGTCTTGCAGTAGACCTTTGGTCTCGTCGTGGGCGCTCTCTTCGTCATCGAACTTCTGGTTCCAGTCGTCGCGTTCAAGGCGGGTGGTGGCGAGGGTTTGGTTGGTGGCGGCCATGCGCACGTCCATCTTGTCCCACTCGATTTTATTTTCGATCATGGTTTCGACTCGGTCTTTGGCGACGGACTCCATGTTCTTGAGACCAATGTGTACGCGGGTGTAGTCTTTCAGGTCATCATCCATGGCCTTTGGGCCAAGCTTGGAGTCTTCCGTGGCCCAGTCGCCGTAGCGGTCTTGGCGGTCTTGGTCGGGATGGGCACCGTAATCGCCCCACTGCAAGGACGTGGCCATTGCGTTGGCGTGCGTCTCGAAGGTGGTCATGCGCGTTTTGAAGATTTCGCGCTGATCGAACAGGCAATAGCCAAACCAGATGGTCGCGAGAGCGAGCAAGAAGTTGAGGATGATCAAGATCTTGTGGAAAATATTCATGGTGTTGTTCCGAAGGGTGCGGAGAATGAGTCTCGGGCTATCGTACGTTAGGAACAAAGGCTCTGTCAACGGTTTAGGATTCTTTCCCCGGAGGGAATCTGCACAGTTTCTGCACAGTTTCTGCACGGTTTCTGCACGGTTTTTGCCGAGACTGAGCCTGGTCCAGAATCGGTCTTGAGCCCTCGCCGCAATGCGCATAAGTCCCGCCTCTATGCGTGTCCTCTTTCTATCTCCGCAGCCGTTTTTCCGCGTGCGCGGGACGCCGATCAACATCCGCAACGTCGTCGGCGCGCTCGGCGAAGCGGGTCATGAGGTGGATCTGCTTTGCTATCCCTTTGGTGAAGAGGTCGCGCTGCCAAACGTGCGCGTGCTGCGCAGTCCGGGCGTGCCGGGCATCCGTGATATAAAGGTGGGGCCCTCGGCGGCCAAGATCCCGCTCGACCTGCTGATGGCGTTCAAGACCTTCTGGTTGCTGGTGCGCGGGCGTTACGATGTAGTGCATGCGGTCGAGGAGTCGGCCTTTTTCGGGGCGTTTTTTCTGCGCTGGTTCTTCCGCAAACCGGCCTTCATCTACGACATGGATTCCTGCATCTCGGACCAGCTTCAATACACCGGCAAACTACGCTTTGGTCCGGCGCTGTGGTGGGTCGAGTGGCTGGAGCGCCGCGCCATCGCGCGTTCGAACTTTGTGCTGACGGTCTGCCGTTCGCTCTCGGATGTTGTTCGCGGCATGGCCCCGGACGCGCGCATCGTGCAGATCGAGGACGCGCCGCTGGAAGACGAGTTCGTGGCCGACGAGGCGGGCGCGGCGGCGCTTACGGCGGAGTTCGGTCCTGGGCCTTTCGTGGTCTACACTGGCAATCTCGAGTCCTATCAGGGCATCGATTTGTTGGTTCGCGCCGGCGCTCTGGTGACCGAACCCTGCACCTTCCTACTCGCCGGCGGGCGGCCTGACCAGATCGCGGCGCTGCGCGCTCTCGCCGCCGAACTCGGCGCGGGCGAACGCTTCCACTTCGCCGGAACGCGTCCGATCGCCGAGATGCCCGCGTTTTACACGGTCGCCGATTTGCTGGTCTCGCCCCGAACCCAAGGGGGCAACACCGCGCTGAAAATCTACACCTACATGCAAACCGGCAAGGCGATCGTCGCCACCGATCTCGACACCCACACCCAGGTGCTCGACTCCGCCAGCGCGTTTCTCGCCCCCCCCGAACCGATCGCTTTCGCCGCCGCGCTTGATGCCGCCTTGCGCGACTCGGCCGAGGCGACATCGCGTGGCGCGGAAGCCCGTCGTTTGGTGATGGGGCAGTACAGTTTGCCGATGTTCAAACAACGGGTGGTCGAAGCCTACCAGTCTTTGCAAGGATGAAGCCGCCGCCACTTAAGGGCACTCGGTCGGGGATTGGGCTTCGCCCGACGAGTCGTTGGTTTGCGCGCGCGTTGTTTGGTTCGCCATGGTTGCTCGCTCTGGCGTTCGTGTATATCGCGGTGGTGACTGCGGTTTCGATGGTGTCGTTGTACACGCCAGTGACGATCAAGACCTGCATGTTTCGCGCCATGACCGACAAGCCCTGTGGTGGCTGTGGGGCGACGCGCATGGTGTTCCGCTTGTTCGAGGGGAAGCCGATCGAGGCCTTTCTGCTCAATCCGTTCATGTTCATCGTCTTTAGTTTCGGGGTGAACCTGTTGCTGCTCAAAGTTTTGTTCAAACGCCGGATCGAGTTCCGCGTGTCGGGACGCGTGTGGTGGCTGCTGGGCGCGTTGCTGTTCGCTGCATTCTTGGGGAACTGGTGGTACGTCTGGAACTATGTTGGCTAAAAAAGGCCTCCGCGTCATCAATTTACGGCACCCCATCATAGAAAAAATCAATTTTCGAATTTCTGAAAAAAGCGACAGGTTGACTTTAAATGTGCTATGGTCTGTCTATGAGATTTGTGTTGCCCCTATTTCTTTTAATCGCATTGTTGTGTTCTGCCGGTTGCGGCAAGAAAGCGGAGAACGCGGTGGAAGACCCCTTCGCGATGGATTTTCGCTGTGCCGCTTGCGCGCACGAGTTCACTCTCGAATTTGCTGCGGTCAAGGAAATGAAAAAGACCGGCACCGCCGTCGTTCCCGAAGGCGAGCTCTTACAGGTGACCTGCCCCGAGTGTAATGAATTAAAGGCACGAGATGCCGACCCCAGACTATGGCCAGCGGGACCTGCTAAGTAACCGTAACCGATCCGCATGAATAGGAAATGATGACAATGACTAAAAATAAGACCCAGGGTTTCACCCTGATCGAACTGATGGTGGTGATCGCCGTTTTGTCGATCCTGCTCGCGATCATTGTGCCGGTAAGCGTGAAGCTGCGGAAACTTTCCGAGAACGCCACTTGCGCCACCCGTATCCGAACCATCGCCACGGCGATGACGACCTACTACGCGGATCACAACGAGTTCCCGAACTCTCAAGCTTGGGTCAGCAAAGCCTTCGGCAGGAACCACAGCGGCGTATGGGCGGAGTGGGCCTACCAAGGCAACATTCAGGGGACTCCCCAAAACCCCGCGACCTTGTGGGAATATGTCGGTTCGGAAAAGTCGTACATATGTCCGACGTTTGAGCGGACCTATAAAAGCAACCCGGCCTTTTCCTCGGTACCAGCTTATATCAGTTATTCGATGAACGAGTATTTCAATCCGCCGGGCCGCGATGCGAACGGAAACTTCACGCGGGGTTCCTGGCAACACTCCGGACTGAATCTGTTTCACGGTCAGCGCGGCGAGGTTCGTTACGGTAACAAGCTTGCCCTCGTTGGCGAGGAGAGCACTTGGAAAACGCCGTATAGCAACTACGCCCTGAACAACCTCGCTCTCGGCGTCGGCCCCTTGAACGGTGGAGTCATCGATGGCATCGCCAGTTTTCACGAACCGACCGACCACACCATGCAGACCGGTTTCAGCAATGTTGCCTTCTTTGATCTGCACGTGGCCAAGCACCCGAACAAAGACTCCAAGGACTTGTTCACTCCTTACGTGTTGAAAGAATACTACAACTGGACGGCTCCCTGATCACTTAGGTGGATAGGGAGAGGGCTGCGGGCCTCGCTTTAAATCGGCGCGGGAGGCCTCGCTCCTCCAAGGTATTGGGCATCAGGGAGGCGCGTTCACCCAAGGTCGAACGCGCTCGGCCCAGAGGCGATAGCCTTCACGGGTCATGTGGAGTTGGTCCTTTAAAAACAACTCGGTCCGCGGCGCGCCTTGGTCGTCCAGCATGTCGATCGACACATCAAAATAGCGCAGCAACGGTTGGTCTTTGCAGTAGGCCCGGATCAGACCGTTGCATTTTTGGTAGGTCGCCCACTTTGCCGAACGCGCCGGGGATGGTTTGAGTTCGATGAAGCCGATGGGCACGCCGGGCAGCGCCTTCGTTACGCGATCGACGAAGGCGCGGAAATCGGCGTATACCGCCTCGGGACGTTCGTCGTTCCAGATGTCGTTCTCGCCACAGAAGATCACAATCTTGCGCGGCTTGTAGACCGGCACGATTCGGTCAAAAAAATGCAATTGGTCGGAAATTTCCGAACCACCGAAGCCGCGGTTGATCACGCCCGTGTCCGGAAAATCCTCGGCCAGCGTTTTCCACATGCGGATACTCGAACTACCGACAAACAACACCGAGTTCGCCGCCGGCGGATTGGCCGCGTCCGCTTTCTCGAAGGCTTGGATGTCCTTTTCAAAACGGTTCGGTTGGTTCTCCTGCGCACCCGCAGCAACCAACAGCGCACAGAGTATAGAAAGGGCAAGGGGGGCAGGGCGGGTCAGCATATGCATGGGGCGCAGCATAATCGCCACGCCGCGACCTTGCCAAGCTTTCCTGAAGCGTTCACAAGCAACGCATGATTAATCACACTGTTTTCTTTTGGCTGAAGTCCGAACACCAAGACCAAGCGGAGGCCTTCGAAGCCGCGCTCACCAAGCTCACGACCATCGACACCATTGCGACCGCCTCGTTCGGCAAACCCGCCGCGACCAGTGATCGCCCGGTGACCGACCACTCTTGGGATTACGCCATTCACTTTTCCTTTGCCAACATGGCTGACCACGACGCCTACCAGGTGCATCCCGACCACGATGTGTTCATTGCCGACTGCAAGGACTGGTGGGAAAAGGTCATCGTCTACGACACGCAATCATAGACGGAGCCTGACATGATCCTGACACCTTTCGCCGTTCGTTGTTGTCAATTTGGAAGAGGGAAGATCGACGGCGGACGATGGTTGTTTGGTCTCGCGGTCTCCACTTTGTTTGCCGCCGGACTGGTGTCCGCCCAAGACGAACCCGGCGAGCAGCGTTGGTTTAAGGGCAACACCCACGCCCATTCGCTGTGGAGTGACGGCAACGATTTCGCCGAGAACATCATCTCGTGGTACCACACCAACGGCTACCACTTCGCGATGCTCAGCGACCACAACACGCTCGCCGAGGGCGAACGCTGGATCTCCGCCGGCAAGGCGGAACGCGCAATCGCGCGCGTCGAACAACGCTTTGGCAAGGACTGGGTGGTCCATCGCAAGAACGGCGAAAAACCCGAGGTGCGGCTGCGCCGCTTGGACGAGTTCCGTGGACAGTTTGAAAAACCCGGCGCGTTCTTGGTGATGCAGGCCGAAGAGGTGACCTGCTCGTACATGAACCAGAAAACGCGCAAACGCATGCCGGTGCATATCAATGCCGTGAACGTGCAGTCGCGCATCTTGCCGATCAACACCGGTGCCTCGGTGCGCGATGTGATGCGCCGCAACTTGCGCTCGATCGCCAACCAAGAAAAGAAAACCGGTCAGCCGATCCTTGCGCACCTCAACCATCCCAACTTCCATTACGCGATTACCGGCGAAGATCTCGGTCATGTCGTCGAGGAGCGCTTCTTTGAAGTCTACAACGGCCACCCCGGCATCAACCATCTCGGCAACGCCGACCACCCCTCCGACGAACGCATCTGGGACATCGCCAACCGAGTGCGCCTGCAAGAAACCGAACAGGTCGAGCGTGGGGCGCCGGTGCTCTACGGCGTGGCGACCGACGACGCGCACCACTACTTCGGCAAGGGCGGCAGTCGACGCGGTCGCGGCTGGGTGATGGTACGTTCGACCTCGCTCGATCCGGCGGCGATTGTGAAGGCCATGCGGGCCGGCGATTTTTATTCGAGCAGCGGCATCGAACTCGAGCAACTCGACTACGATGCAAGCTCTCGAACCATCACCATCAAGGTGGCTGGGGTGAATGAAGTGACGGCCGAGTTCATCGGGTTGCGTTCGGGTAAAGACGCGACCACCGGTGAGGTCTTCGAACAAGCCAACGGTCGCGCCTTCGCATTCAAGCTGCCCAAGGACGCGCTCTACGGACGGGTCACGCTCAGCTCCGCCGCGCCTCACGTGGATCCCTCGTTCGCCGGCCAAGTGCAGCAAGCGTGGACCCAGCCGGTCGGCATGCGCTGAACGCGCATCGATGAACATTGTCATTCGCAATGATCTGGCGGGTAGTTTCCTGCTCGAACGCGCGTCCAAGGTCTGGGATGCGATTATCATTCTCGGTTCGGATATCGCCGTCACGGATTTCGTCCTTCAGTCCTTCAGCACGCGCGCCGGCATCTCTATCTGCGCTTCGGCGACCTGGTGGCGCGCGGCGCGCGGAGTCAGATCGTTCGCTGATCCGGACACGATAGGCTGGTTTCCTCGCCGGCCGACGACCCGAGTTCGGTCGCTGTTTCCGCGTATGGCAGGAGTCTGCCATGCGATGGCAAGCGCTCGCCACCCTATGGCAAGAGTCTGCCATAGCCGAAACGGCATGAAAAACATCAGCGCGACGTGGTGGAGCAATAGATCTACAGCCTGCTAGCTTCGCTTTGGCAATCTCTGGACAAAAGGGAACATTCGGTTCTAGGATATTTGGACTGATTTATTCTGAACCCCTGAGACTCCTGTGACTGCCCCCATCAAAAGCCGCGTGCCCCCCGTCATCATTAACCAACCGTTTTTCACCAAATGGTTTCTGCGTCTCCTTTATCTCCTGGTAGGCCTTGGCCTTCTCGCGGCCGCGATTTGGAGTTTGTACAAGGTCTTCAGTGCGGGATATTACACCGCAACAGATGACGCGCCGGTCTCGATCAAAACCTGGATCTTCACTGCGGCCGCTGTTTACTCAATCATTCTCGGCTTGTGGTTTATCATCAATGCGTGGCGGCGTTCGGCTTTGGCCTGGCGCGCGGATGGCAATGGCATTCACGTCTCCCGCGGCGGTCGCCCGTTGCGTAAAATCAACTGGAGCGAAGTCGACACGATCTCTTCCCGTGGCGGGTTCGGGCATGGCGCAGTCATTTGGATGAATGGCCTGAAAAGCAACGTGAAGCTTCCGTTCGTGCGGCGCAAATCCTTGGTCGAACTGATCGACCTGTGGAAACGCTTTACCTAGTTCGGCGTTCAAAATCAAAAACCTTGGAGGGCGAGGGGCCTCCCGAGCCGGTGCGGTTGAGGACGACCGAGATGGCAGCAGACAGCAGACCTTGGTTCGGGTCATCCCATTCGCTTGGGATCCAGCGTGTCCGTTGGTACGTCCGGCCAAAGCAAACAGGCAGCAGATGCCCGCAGAGCCATGAGGTCGTTCCGCCCGGACCCAAGCGAAGAGCTCGCGCAGAGGGGCAGGCCGGTCGGTTCAAAAGGCTCTCCGCTACCCTTGGGTTCCGCTCGTACCTCGCTCCACCCGCGGCTACTTTCTTGCCACTACTCCGTGGTTCGTCGTAGAGGGTTCGGCCTCGGTTCGAACCATCGAAATTTGAAATATCTTTGGCTAGCCCTACTTGCTGAGTTGGAGAAAAAGTTCTCTTAGCAGGCTGTTGATTTATTCCTCCGTCACGAAAATCGTCGGGCCTTCGGAGCATTTTGCTCTTAGCGAGGAAACGAGGTGTGAGATTATAGGCACTAGATCAACTGCCTGTTAGGGTTGAACCAACGCCTCCCTCCCACAGCCAGCACCTTCACCGGCCGAACCCGGCAAGGCTGATCAGTCTGATCGTTCATTCCGCATGGTCATTCGGGTCTGCTTCCGATAGAACAGAGGCATGAAGCTCAAGGAGAACCAGCGCGCTTTTCTCGACCAGATCGGCAAGGCGGCGTTCATTAATCCATTTTCGGGAGCGCGTCCGGATTTGATCCGCGATCTTCTCCGCGGCACCAAGCGTTCCTGCAAGGGCAATACGGAGGCCGAACTCGTGGAATGCCTCGACGCCGAACTGCGTAGCTTTGGCCCGGGCGACGGCGCGCCACCTTATACCCACGCCCATGGGGCCGATGGCGAACGATTGCGCATTGCCCACCTGTTCGTCGCCTACTACCGCGTTGCCGAACGGTTCGACCAATTAATCGAAAAGACCCTGGCGCAACCGAACCACGAACCGCCGGTGCTCGCCTTTGCGACGTCCTTCATCGAGGATTTGACGGTTCGTGGGTTCTCAAACGAACGCGCCATCCGCGCCTTCACGGTGTTTTTTCAAATCCGCCGCGCGGCGCGGCTCATCCGGCTAAACCTGCCGGGACCGAGCGCGTGCATGGAACAGTTGCGCAGCGAACTCTGGAACGCGTTGTTCTCTAAAGACATCCTCTATTACGAGTCGCATTTGTGGAACCGGATGGAGGATTTTTCGGTTCTGCTCCTGGGTGAGACTGGCACCGGCAAAGGCGTCGCCGCGCAAGCGCTCGGTGGGGCGGGCTATATTCCGTTCGACCCGCACGCGCGCCGCTTCGCGCAAAATTTCCCGCAGAGTTTCGTCGGACTCAACCTGTCGCAGTTCCCGGAAAGCTTGATCGAGTCTGAGCTGTTTGGTCACCGCAAAGGTGCGTTCACCGGGGCGATCTCGAACCACGACGGGGTGTTCCGACGTTGCCAGCCGCACGGCGTGCTGTTTCTCGACGAGATCGGCGATGTCAGCACCCACGTGCAAATCAAACTATTGAACGTCTTGCAGGAGCGTACCTTCACCCCGGTCGGCAGTTCCGAGCCGCTACCGTTCTCCGGTCGCGTGCTCGCCGCCACCCACCAAGATCTCGGCGAGCGCCGCGCCACCGGCGAGTTCCGCGACGATTTTTATTACCGGCTTTGCTCGTACGAAATCCACGTGCCACCGCTACGCCAGCGCTTGGCCGAGTCGCCTGGCGAGTTGGAATATCTGGTCGGGGTCTTGCTCGAACGTACGACTGGCGAAACCGATCCGTCACCGGTGCTCGACGCGCTCAAGCGTGATCTGCCCGCCGGCTACGAGTGGCCCGGCAACGTTCGCGAACTCGAGCAGGCGGTGCGCCGAATCTTGCTCACCGGCTCGTATACTGGCGACCGCAAACCGTCCACCGACCGCTTGGCCGAGGAGTTGCGCGGCGGCGAACTGAGCATCGCCGAAGTCAACGCGCGCTACTGCCGGATGCTGTACGAACGCTTTGGTTCCTACGAAGAGGTGGCCCGCCGGGTCGGGGTGGACCGACGCACGGCGAAGAAGCATATTGATGCTGGTGGCTAGTTGGTTTGTTTGAGTTGAGTTCCGAAGTGCAGGCGACCGGTCTGGAACGGTTCTGTGACTTCCGGTCCGGTCGCAACGAAGCAACGGTTCGCGATCCGGCGGGAGCATCGAGGAAACGCTGGACCGATTCCGATCGGAACAATGCTCCATCGCTCGGCGGCGGCGTATCCCGGTCGATCCTAAGCTGGTTCACCGTACCCGGGGTTGCATTCTCCCGCTGGCGGGATCGCTTACCCCGAGTTACCATCCCGCCCCGTTGGGGCTGGCGACAGGCCGTGATCGCTCGGGTTTGGGTCTCGATCTGGACGCGCTCGTGCGGATACAACTCACCTTAATTTTGCTCTAGCTGAGTTCTTGCCACAACGCGATGACCGCGCCGGTGGGGTCGGCCAGAACGACCATGATGCCTTTGTCGGCGATTTGCATACTGGGCTGGAGCACTTGGCCGCCGAGTTCGAGAATCTTGGACTCGGACGCTTTGGCGTCTTCGACGATCACGTATTCCAACCAGTGCGGAGGCGCGTTGCCCATTTCCGGCGGGATGCCTTGCACGCCGGCAAATGGGACGCCGTCGTTGACCAGCATGGTGTATTCCATGTCACCCATCGGCATCGTTTCGGTGGTCCAGCCGAATAGCTCAGTATAAAAGGTGATGGCCGCGGCGGGGTCTGGCGTCATGCACTCGCGCCAGCCGATGCTGCCGGGTTTTCCTGGTTCTTGTTTGGGTTCGCCGTCTTCTTCGGGGGTTGCGTTTTGCTCGCTCATTTTTCACTCTTGGGGTTGGATGGTTTGAGTCGGTTGAATCGGCTGATATTATAACTGTAAATAATATTAAAGAACAGACGAATATTGTGGAACAGAATGCGACACGTAAAACCTGTGGGAAATGCCAACGCCCCGCGGCCGTCTGTCTTTGTCCCTGGCTTATTTTAGTAGAGCACACGACGCCGGTGGTGGTGCTGCGCCATCCGACCGAGACGCGGCACGCCCTGAATACCGCCAAGCTGCTTGGACAGATGGGCTCGCGATGCCACGTGCTTGACGGGGAGGTCTTTGCGGCGGTCGATGTGCTCGAACCCGGTCATCGCGCCTGTTTCCTATTTCCCGGCGAGTCCTCGGTGCCGTTGTCCGAACGGGTGCCGGACGATGCGGCCTTACCGCTGCAGTTGATCGTCCTCGATGGCACGTGGTCCAAGGCGCGGCGCATTCTCCGGCTGAATCCCTGGCTCGCCGACCTGCCGCAGGTCCGCGTCGAACTCGGTCCGTCGCGTTATGTCTTGCGCAAGCGCGCGCCGGAAGGGGGTTCGACGCTGGAGGCGGTGGTGGCCGCGCTCAGCCTGTTGGAAGGCTCGCCCGAACGCTTCGCTCCGTTTCTACTCGCTCTCGATCAACTGATGCAATTTCAGCGCGAAGCGATGGGCGAGGAACGATTTCAACAAGATTTCCGCGACCGTCTCCCTACGTGGTCTTGAATATCTCGACCCAATAGACCGTGGCTCCGTCTGCTAGCGCTCGCACTACTGGCATCAATCCTGTACACTGAGAAGTTATGGTATGGTTTGGTAGACGCTCACTGGTCATTTTTCTCGCTCTGATTTGTGCTTTAGCTGGCGCAGTCTTGGCGGCGGAATCTGCGGCGGAAACGGTGCGCGTGTTCATCTTTGCCGGCCAGTCGAATATGGTCGGTTCGGACTCGAAGGTCGCGGACATCGAACGCTTCCCGCCCTACGCCGAACTGCTTCCCGATCTTGCCGCGCTCGAACCGGCGCCGCGTTTTTCCTACGTGCTCGGACGCGAAACCAAGAAGCGCTCGGAGGGCTGGGTGGACCTTGCGCCGGTCGGCACCATCGTCGGGCCCGAACTCAGCTTTGTCCGCGATGTCGCGCGCCAAACCAATGCGCCGATCGCGATCATCAAAGTCGCCGCCGGCGGCACCACGCTGTGCGCCGACTGGAACCCGGACGAGCCGGGCGGGTTTAAAATGTACCCGCTGGCCTTGGACCACGTTCGGAAATCGCTAGCCGCACTCGACGCGGACAAGATCCCGTATCGACTCGAGGGCTTCATGTGGCACCAGGGTGAAAACGACATGTTCAAAGAGGGCTGCATGCCAGCCTATGGCGAAAATCTGGCCAACTTTTTTGCCGCTTGGCGACGCGATCTCGAGGCCCCGGCGTTGCGGTTCTATGTCGGCGAACTCTGCACCAAAACGATTTGGGGGATGGATCTTCGTTCGCGGATTTACACGATCCGCGCAGGACAAGTAGCCGTGACCGCTGCCGACCCGCTCGCCGACTACGTGAAGACCTCGCACAACGGCGTGGAGATCGGCCGTCCCTACGGTCTGCATTATCACTACGGTACGTTGGGTCAGCTGCATCATGGCAGCAATTATGCTGCGGCCTATCTCGAACGTCTCGGACTGGTTGAGAACAACGAGCGACAGCTCAAGCCTTGGCCGTATAAAAAGAAGACGCCGCTAACGCTGTACGTGCTCGCGGGACACCGCAACATGGAGGGCGAACGCGCGTTCGTGGCCGAACTGCCAGCCGACTCGCCGCTGCGTGAGGACATGGACGGGGTCGCGTTCCGTTACTGTCTGGGGGGCGGCGTTCGAGCATCAAAAAGCTGGGAGCCGCTTGGCCCGACCGGCTATCAGGAAACCTTCGGCCCCGAACTCTCTTTCGCCCGCACGCTGCGCGCGACCTGCGCCGACCACGCGTTCGCCATTGCCAAGTTCACCCACAGTGGTTCGCAAATGAACGACTGGACGCCCGAGCCGACCAAGGAAGCGTCGCGGCATCTGTACCCCGACTTCATTCGCTTTGTTCGCCGGAGCGTGCGCAGCCTGGAAGACAAGGGTCACACCGTCAATTTACAAATCGTCTACCATGTCGGCGAAAACGACATGTCCTGGGGCGGGACGCGCAACCAAGCGGCCGAATGGCTGAAAGCCACGATCGAGCAGAGTCGGGTGGACCTCGGGCGCCCCGATCTCCCGTGGCTTGTCAGCCAGCAGGAACCGACCGAACACAAGAATCTCGATCGCATCGACGTGGTCGAACGGATCGCCGCGATCGCCGCCGCCGACCCGCATACCACCCATCTCAAATCCTTCGATCTGCCCGGCCGCGAACAACAGCTCGTCATCACCACGCCCGGCATCGTGAAGTTGGGCGAGGCGATGGCGGAGCGCGTGTGCAAGGAACGCGGGCCATGAGCCGCCCATTGCATATCGCACAACCGATCGTCGGTCTGCTCTTCTTGCTTGTTGCCGCCTCCTGCCAGATGACGACCAAGCCGCCCGAGAAGTCCGAGCAACTCAAGCAGCCCGAGCAGCGTAACCAGCCCGTGCAGCTTGTGCCGCCCGAGGTGGAACCAAAGGTGGTGCTCCGTTCGATTCATGATCCGTACGTGATTGCTTCCTGGTCGAACTCTCGTCCTGGTCCGCGCACCTTCGTCGCGGCCGTGATGGACGAACTGCAGCCGGTCCAAGGACGGGCGGTGCGGGTCTTTCCCCGCCGAATGGTGCTGACCAACGGAACCGTTCTCCAGGCGGACCCCAAACGGCTGGACGAGTCGCTGGTGGTGATGGCACCCTATCTGGACTCTATGGACACGTTCGACGAACGGGTGACAGGTGCAACGGGGCAGGTTCAAGGACACTGTATTGTCGATTATTCGCAGGTCAAATCGGTTGAATTGGCCGTCCTCGACTTGGCGCCGTCAAACAGCAACCAGGTGTTGGAGGCGTTCGAGCCAAGCTCCTACGACCAACGGATTCTGGTGGCCTTGTTGACCTGCGTCATCACCCATGCGCAGGCCAGTCGTGAGCACCTTCGGAGGGCTGGGGAATTCAAGACTGTCACGACGCGGGTTCGGTTCCCGGACGGGGATTTTCGGCTGGAGAGGCGACGAGTCCGGGTGAAAGAGATGAGGCCGATGGTTCCGTTCCCCTTGCAGCAACACTTCGAAGAGGATCCGCGACGCATGACCTCCGCCCTCGCTGGAATCACCGAGACCTGGCCGTTTGGCGTTGCGCAAAAGGCGATGGAAACGTTCCGCGCGCTCCGCCCCGGGGGGTGGCAGCACATTCGGGATCTAAACGCACAGACCTTTGATCAAGTCGACCCGGAGAGCGGCATGACGCCGCGCCAACAATGCGTCTTGGAGATGGAGCTCTGGGTGGAAGAGGCGGTAGGACCAGAGGGTCTGGCGAATGGACGCAGCGAAAGTTTCGAAACGCACCGACCTGGAAGCATGGGCTCGCGCGGTGGCTTCCTTGGGGTTCCGTCATCTCGCTGATCGGGATTCGTTAATCAAGGCGTGTCGGCCGTTTCAACGATGAACGCGCGGGGCTGCACGAGGATGTCTGTGTTTGGCGCGGCTTCAAAGTACACCGCGTGCGAACCCGCTTGATGCAGATGCTCCCCGATGAGTTCGACTGGCGATTCCGGGTCGGTCACGTCGAGGACTTGCGGATTGCTTGAGACGTGGTCGACGAAGTGCGAGGCGATGTTGTTCGAGGTGGTGAACTGCAGCGTATGTGCGGCGGCCTGATGTAGGACTGGTTCGGATTGGGGCGGGGCCGGCTGTTGGGCAAAGGCGACGAGACTTTGAATGTTGCTGTCGAGATCGGTCTCAAGCTCTTCCAGCACATAGCGTCCGCCGGTGGCGCCGAGATCCTCAAAGCGGTAGATCGTACCGCCGCCATTGGCGAGAATAAGGCTTGGGTTGACCGGCGACATGCTGCCGTCGGCGTGTACCCGATGCACGATGTAGCCGAGGCTGTCTTTCTCCCAAGCCGTGGCCCATTCGATACGGACCCCGGACTTGGTCAAGGTGGCTTCGAAGTACTCGAGTCCGATGGCGAGTGGCTGCGCGCCGAATCCAAAGTCGAGATCTTCGCGGTCCTCGCCGGGTGCGAGTTCGACGTCGAAGCGGATCGGTGTGGTTTGAATTTCGAGGTTTTCCGGGATGTCGGACAGGGTCACTTCCACGATGAAATCGCCAGCTGGGAGTTCGGGGAAGAGGAACGAGCCATCTTCGGCCGTGGGCTGGCTGTCGACGAGGACTGGACCGTCCGGGCCGGGCACCAAGAGGGACACGATCACTTGCGGGATGCCGAACATGGTCAGATCTTCGTCGGCGACCCCGTCTAGGTTGGTGTCTTCGAACACGGAGCCTGCGATCGACCCGGGGGGCGGGAGTTCGAAGCCGACAACGGTGGGCTGCATTTCGGCGGGATCGCCGTTGCCGTCAGGGTCGGGGTCGGTGCCGTCGGTGGATCCATCTTCCACGGGGTTGCCTCCGGGCGTGGTGCCCGACGTGGTGGCGATGTTGGTGACCGTCATCGTGCGCGGCGGGGTGACGACAAAGCTCGCGAACACGTTGCCTTGTTGGCCGACCGCGAGCGTCTGTCCGGGCGCGAGTAGGTTGCTGCTGGCGCTGCCGTTCCAGGTCGGATTGTTGATCAGGGAGCCTGGGGCGGTGCGGTATTGTTCCGGGGCGAGTTCGGCGAACTGGCCAAGGACATCGTCGAACACGGCCAGATTGTTGATGGCGATGTTGCCGAAGTTCTCGACCGTGAACTCGTAGGTCAGCAAATAGGAGCCATCCCCCAGCGCCGCCGAGCCGCTCAAGGCTTTGGCGAGTCCGAGGACGGGGGCTTCGACGCCGGGTTCCCCGGGGATTTCCGGTTCCGGTTCGACGGTGGGATCTACGGGCTGGAGTGGGGTGACGGTCGGGGTCATTTCCTCCGGGTTGCCGTCGCCGTTCGGGTCTGGATTTGCGCCGTCAGTGGAATCGTCGGACACCAAGGTCCCGTCCGGGCTGGTGCCGTTGGCGGTGGCTGAATTGGTCACGCTCGTTGCGGTTCCTGGGGTGAAATCGAACTGGATCGAAATGGAGCCGGACTCGCCGACGTCGAGGGACTGACCGGGGGCGAGGATGTTGCTGTCCGCAGTTCCATTCCAGAGAGCACTGCCGCGCAAAGAGCCATCTAGGGTGCGATAGCCCTGCGGCATCAGGCCAGCGAACTGAGATTCTATATCGTCAACAATCTTCAGATCGCGGAGAGGTACATCGCCGAAATTGCCCACGTTGAGTTCGAAGGTGATTTGATAGCTCCCGTCGGCGTTGTCCACCAGAGAGGTCGTTTGCTTGGCCAATCCAATGACCGGATTCTCACTCGCTACCGGAGGCGAGGGCGGGGGAGGAGGCGGCATGGTTGGCGGAATGGTTGGCGGAATAGTTGGCGGAATAATTGGCGGAAAAGTGATGACGGTCGGGACCATTTCATCGGGATTGCCGTCGCCGTCCGGGTCGGGGTTTGCGCCGTCGGTGGAGGTGTCGGTGACCAGCGCGCCGCTCGGACTGGTGCCGGTGGCGGTGGCCGAGTTGGTCGCGCTGGTTGCGCCGGCGGGGGTGACCGCGAACTGGATCGAAACCGTACCGGACGCGCCGACCGGGAGGCTCTGACCGGGTTCGAGGATGTTGCTGGTGGCGGTGCCGTCCCAGGCAGTGCTGCCGATAAGCGAACCATCGATGGTGAGAAAGTCGACCGGCATCAACCCGTCGAACTGGGTCTGAATGTCGTCGACGAGGGTGAGGTTGCTGAGTTCGACGTCGCCGAGGTTTGCGACGGTGAGTTCGTAGCTGAGGGTGAAGGTGCCGTCACCGTTGTCGGCAATGCCGCTGGCTTGCTTGGCTAGGCCGATGATGGGGTTCTCTTCGGCGCCGGGCGGAGGCGGAGGTGGAGGTGGAGGTGGAGGTGGAGGTGGCGTAGGTGGCTCGGTCGGTGGGAAGGTGATGACAGTTGGGATCATTTCCTCGGGATTGCCGTCGCCGTTCGGGTCGGGGTTTGCGCCGTCGGTGGAGGTGTCGGTGACCAGCGCGCCGCCCGGGCTGGTGCCGGTGGCGGTGGCCGAGTTGGTCGCGCTGGTTACGCCGGCGGGGGTGACCGCGAACTGGATCGAAACCGTACCGGACGCGCCGACCGGGAGGCTCTGACCGGGTTCGAGGATGTTACTGGTGGCGGTGCCGTCCCAGGCAGTGCTGCCGATAAGCGAACCATCGATGGTGAGAAAGTCGACCGGCATCAACCCGTCGAACTGGGTCTGGATGTCGTCGACGAGGGTAAGGTTGCTGAGTTCGACGTCGCCGAGGTTTGCGACGGTGAGTTCGTAGCTGAGCGTGAAGGTGCCGTCGCCATTGTTGGCAATGCCGCTGGCTTGCTTGGCGAGCCCGATGATGGGGTTCTCTTCGGCGCCGGGCGGAGGCGGAGGTGGAGGCGGAGGTGGCGCAGGCGGCTCGGTCGGTGGGAAGGTGATGACGGTCGGGACCATTTCCTCGGGATTGCCGTCGCCGTTCGGGTCGGGGTTTGCGCCATCGGTAGAGGTGTCGGTGACGGTGGTGCCGTCCGGGCTGGTGCCGGTGGCGGTGGCGGAGTTGGTCGCGCTGGTTGCGCCGGCGGGGGTGACCGCGAACTGGATCGAAACCGTACCGGACGCGCCGACCGGGAGGCTTTGACCGGGTTCGAGGATGTTGCTGGTGGCGGTGCCGTCCCAGGCGGTGCTGCCTATAAGCGACCCATCGATGGTGAGAAAGTCGACCGGCATCAACCCGTCGAACTGGGTCTGGATATCGTCGACGAGGGTGAGGTTGCTGAGTTCGACGTCGCCGAGGTTTGCGACGGTGAGTTCGTAGCTGAGCGTGAAGGTGCCGTCACCGTTGTCGGCAATGCCGCTGGCTTGCTTGGCCAGGCCGATGATGGGGTTTTCCGTATTCGTGGGTTCGGGCGGGGGCAGAATGACGGGGGGGAAGGTAACAACGGTGGGAACCATTTCGTCCGGCGTATTGTCGCCATCGGGGTCCGGATCGGTGCCGTCAGTCGAAATGTCGGTCACCGGAATTCCGGTCGGACTTGTGCCAGTCGCGAAGGCGATGTTGGTAGCCGCTTGAATATTGCCGGGGCTCACCGTGAACTCGACGAACACCGTTCCAGACTCGCCCAGCGCGAGGGATTGTCCGGGGGCGAGGATGTTGCTCTGCAGCGTGCCGTCCCAGCTGCTGCTTGCTTGCAACGATCCATCCACTGCCGTTAGATTTGTCGGCATGACCGTGTCGAACTGATTCACGATGTCGTCCACCAGCACAAGATTTTGCAAGGGGACATCACCGAAGTTCTCCAGCGTGAAGGCGAAGCGGAGATCGTAGGAACCATCGCCATTGTCGGTGGCACCAGCCAGTCGTTTGGCCACGCCGATGACGGGGTTTTCCGGTTTGTTGCCGACAACCACTACTGAAAAGTCGAGGTCATCGTGGTCGGCCTGGTCCTCGAACGCGTCGTTCACTTCATTGGGATCATTATCTGCCCCGACGATTTCTGCCGAATCGCGATCAATCAGTTCGTTGCCGGTCGCGTCTTCAAAATACACGACTTCGGCGTAGTTGGTGAACGGGCAATCATCGACGATCGGGCTATTGCAGAGTTCCTGGAAGTTGACCGAGAAGGAGCCGCCGCCGTTCGGGTTCGGATCGTAGTAGATGATTTCTAGCCGGTTGATGAACCCGGGGACGACGATGTTGATGCCGCCTTGCACTGTGTTGTCGTCGGCGCTGCAGGTCGTCGATTGAAAGGTATTGTTGCCGCGGAACACGGGGCAGGGGGTCACGCCTTCATAATTGAAGTCGTTCGGGGTGAGCTGGATCAGGCGGTTGTTGAAATAACCGTTGATCACCGCGATATCCTGACCATCAACGTCGTTGACGAAGATCGCCGCGTCGGCAATCGGCCGGTCGAACACCCAGGTCTGAACGAGATTGTCCTGCATCGAAGCGGGTCCGCCGCCGGCACCGCTGATGTTCACCCCGGTGCGAACGGAGAAGTTGCCGTTCAGGTGGACCTCGTCGACAAAGTACTCGTCGATGGTGGCCGCGCCGTTGAGCACCGGGGGCAGAAGCCGGACGACTGCGCCTTGAGCGGTGTATTCTTGGGCGTTGACCGCGACATCCGGTGTGGGCTGGTCGGGAGAGGTGCCCGCACCCGCAATCTCGGCGAAGTCCCAGAACGTGCTTTCACCGTCGGGGCAAGGATCGCCGGGCGTCAGTTCCGATGCTTGTAGAGTGACGGACAAGTTCGTGCTTGCTCCTGCTGGAAGTGGTTCGGGGAGTGTGGTGGTGGCTACGTTGCCGGACTGCAACCAGGCGCTGTCGGCCAGCAGGAAGCCAAACGGGATGGTGTTGGCGATCACGACGCTGTGAGCGGGCGTATCGCCCTGGTTGTAAACCGTGATCGGGAACTCGACCGCTTCTCCGGCGGCAATGGTGATCGGCGTTGGCGCTCCCAGAACCAAGGCCAGGTCGCTCGTTTGCTCCGACATTTCCGGTGACTGTGACAGGGCAGGTCCGAGATAAAGTGACAACAGGGTGAACAGGAACAGAGTTTTGGTTAATGCGCGCATTGGTCTATGTGGGTTTTCTTTGAACTACCCGCATGTATCAAATGTGATAAACAAATTACTTGTACAAATTGTAACTTAAATTACAATAGCGACGCATATTGGCGTCGAATAGGATGCAAATAATGGGTAAATTCATGGTATTTTGGTCATATTTGGAAATTCGAGTAAACCGGGGTCGTCGTCGTATTGGTCCACTTTGTGGTCTTCAACCCTGCGATGAAGGTCCTCTTTGGTGGCTGCTGTGCCGCCCACGGTCTAAAAATCATCATGACAACGCCCTGTATGATCCAAGCCGTGACCAAGGTTTCGGTGGCGAAGACGCCCTTGACCGAGTCCAACCCGCTGGTCGCGTTTAGCCGACTCGGCGTCCACGGCGTGGAGGCCTGTTCGGGTCCGAACGCGGAGATTGTGACCGCGCCCTACCATCCGTTTGTGGCGGCTGTGCATGTAGCCTTTGCCGAGCACCGACCGTTGGTGCTGTCTCCAGACATGTTCTGGCTGTTGGTGACCCAGGCCTTCGCCCGGCACATGCGGGTCCACGCCGAAGGCCTGCGCAAAAGCTTTGTCGAATTCGACGGGCGGCAGGCCTTGAAGGTTCGTCGCGACGCGTTCGTGAAGGGTTCACCGGACAACGATTGGCCGGGGGTGTTTGGCGAGTTCTCGGCGCAAATCAAGGACCGCATCGGCGCGGCAAACCACGCCCGGCTGGTCACCGAATTCAGCACGGCGGGTCCGATCGAAAAGGCCGCCAATGAAATCGTCATGATGGACGCGCTGCGCAGTTTCTTTCAATACGAGATGTTCACCTTGTGTGGGATTCCGGAAGTTCATCTCGAAGGGGATCCGCAAGATTGGGCGCGATTGGCGCAACGGGTGTCCGAACTTGGTGAAGCCTACCAGTTGGAATGGACCCGGCCGCTCGCGCCGATTTTTGAGCGCATTGCAGCCAACGCGGCTGGTCAGGAAGACGCGGAACTGTGGCGCGGCATCTACAAACTCGATGAACAAAGCGGCGGTCCCTACGTGAATGGTTGGATCACCGCGTTCTTTCCCTCGTTAAGTGGCGGTCAATATGGGGTCACGCTGGATCAACTTCCGGGCAGCCTCTCGCGGGCGCCGTTTCGGTGGTTCTATCTCGACCAAGAGTTCGAGATGGAATTTCTTGCCGGCTTTCATGGGTACTCGCAGGATCCGCTCACGTTGGCTGTCCGGCCAGAAATTGGCTGGTGTATTGCGGACGGCGTTGGTTCATCCGGCGAAGCATGAGATCGTGGGCGTAACTTAACCCTCGATCGGACAGCACACGCCATCTTCAACCTTCCGCGCATCGGCCAAAACCCGATCTTGAACCCCCCTTTGATTTGGTTCATCAAGACCCCTTGAGAGACTTTCTGAGAACCATGGAACGGATCCTTTGGATCATGTTGAGTTCGTTGATCCTCATCATGGTGCTAGCCGGGACGATGAACACGGTGTTCGGTTTCGTGGCCAAGCATCCAGGCATGAGCGGATTTATGGCGCGCGTGTTTGGTTCGAACTGGTCCTCCTACCTGAACCCGCTGAACGAATTTCAATGGTACCTGTTCAGCATGGTGTTTCTGCTCGGCGGCGCGTTCCTGGTGCGCCAGGACGGCCATGTGCGCGTCGATGTGCTCTACGAACGCCTGTCGCCGCGCAAGCGTCGCGGCATCAACACCATCGGCACGTTGTTGCTACTCCTGCCTTGGGCGGGGCTGATGTTCTGGGTGAGCCTCGAACCGGTGCGCCAGGACATCGCGATCTTGCGCACCTCCGACTCCACCTCGATGCCGCACTGGCTGATTCAAATTTGCATTCCGGTGGGCTTTGCCATGCTGTTCATCGTGGCCGCCTGGGAACTGTGCAAACTGTTGTTCCCCAAACGGTTCGGTCCGGACTCGTCGGTGACCGCGACTGCGCCTCACGCAACCCCGGTCATGGAGGCTGGTTCCTGATGGAGTGGTTGTTGCCGGTGTTGATGGTTCTGACGCTGCTCGGGCTGATTTTCAGCGGCTACCCGGTCGCCTTCTGCCTCGGCGGAACGGCGGTGGTGTTCGCAGTGATCGGCATCTCCACCGGTGAGTTCAGCTTGATGCGGATGAACACTTCCTACGTTCGAATACGGGGGCTGATGAGCAATGATGTGCTGCTCGCGATCCCCTTCTTCATCTTCATGGGCGCGATGCTCGAACGATCAAAACTCGCCGAGAACCTGCTCAAAACGGTCGGCCAACTGTTCGGCCCGATGCCCGGCGGCATGGCCCTGGCGGTGGTGTTCGTCGGCGCGCTGCTCGCCGCCGCGACCGGCGTGGTCGGGGCTTCGGTGGTCGCGATGGGCACCATCTCCCTGCCGGTGATGCTGCGCTACAAATACCAGCCGCACTTCGCCACCGGGATCATCGCGGCCAGCGGCACGCTGGGGCAGATCATCCCGCCGAGTTTGGTGCTGATCGTGCTGGCCGACCAGATTGGCGTGTCGATTACCGACCTGTTCGCCGGCGCGCTGTTGCCCGGGTTCATGCTCGCGGCGGCGCTGATGCTCTACGCTCTTTGCGCCTCGTTGCTGAAGCGTGATATCGCACCACCGCTACCGGCCGAAGCGCGCGAAATTTCAACCGGCCAACTGCTGTTCCGGGTGATGACCTCGCTGGTGCCGCCAGTCCTGCTCATCCTCCTCGTACTCGGCAGCATCTTCATGGGCATCGCCCCGCCGACCGCCGCCGGCGCGCTCGGCGGACTCGGCGCGGTGCTGCTCGCGCTGGTCTCGGGTCGGCTGAGTTGGGTGACCATGCGTGACAGTTTGCAGACCACGGCCAAGCTGACCACCATGGTGATGTTCCTGTTGCTTGGCGCGAGCACGTTCAGTTTGGTGTTCGGATTTTTGGACGGCGACGACTTGATCAAAGAGATGCTGGCGAACCTGCCCGGCGGTTTGATCGGCGCGCTGATCATCGCCAACCTAACCATTTTCCTGCTCGGCTTCTTCATTGATTTCTTCGAGATCGCGGTGATCGTGATTCCCTTGCTGATCCCCGGCTTCGAGACGCTGTACGCGGACAACCCGGAGGCGTTCCACAGTCTGCTGTCGATCTCGCCCGGCGCGCTGGAGGCAGGCCTTGGCTACAAGCTGTTCTTGGTCTGGTTCGGGGTGATGGTGGCGATGAATTTGCAGACCAGTTTTCTCACCCCGCCGTTTGGTTTCGCGTTGTTCTATCTCAAGGGCGTGTGCCCGCCCGAGATCCGCACCACGCAGATTTACCGCGGCGTAATCCCGTTCATCATCATCCAAGTGCTGGCCATCACCGCGCTGGTGTTCTTTCCCGAACTGGTCACGTGGATGGTGGAGAAGGCTGCGGCGCGAGGCCCGTGATGTCCGTTCGTATGAAAACGTTTCATCGGCCAAACGCTTTTCGGGTGCCTTTGTGTCATCCCGCTTTGCGGGACTACCTCTTACGCGATTCCAAACCGTGGCCTTGCCCTGCGGGCTACAACCACGGCTATTTGAATGTCACCGCTACGCGGCTACCCGCAGGCACCGCCATCTTCCATGTTCGATCTGCCATCTTCGCCCCACCCTTAGACTCAGCGTTTGAAGAGAACCTCCGAGGCCCAGCGTTTGAAGAGAGCCGTCGCGGCCTAGCGTTTGAGAAGAGCCGTCGTGGCCTAGCGTTTAAAAAGAGCCCGAATGTCACCGCTACGCGGCTACCCGCAGGCACCGCTATCCTCCATATTCGATCTGCCATCTTCGCCCCACCCCTAGACTCAGCGTTTGAAGAGAACCTCCGAGGCCCAGCGTTTGAAGAGAGCCGTCGCGGCCTAGCGTTTGCAAAGAGCCGCGTTAGCGGTGGCACCCTGAATAGCCCCGGCTGTAGCCCGCAGGGCAAGGCCGGGGTTGGCCAGCGCCAGAGAAGTAGCCGCGTAGCGGTGACACCAAAGCCCGCCTCGCAGACGCGGCCCCCAACGACCATTCTCCCCACCCCATGAACTACCTCGCCCATCTATTTCTGGCGGAAGGCCGCGAGGGCTGGAGTGTCGGCGCGGTGCTCGGCGACTACGTCAAAGGCGCGGTGCCGGCGGAGATGCCGGACGAACTGCAGTTCGGCGTGCGGCTGCACCGCCGGATCGACTCGCTCGCCGATTTGAATCCGGCGTTTCTGAACGACCGCGAACTTTTTTCGCCGCCGGTTCGCCGTTTCGTTGGCTTGTACTTGGACATGGCCCACGATCATTTTCTGTTCGCCAACTGGGATCGCTACGCGTCGCCGCATCTGGGTTCGGTGGACGATTTCATCGCGTCGCAATACCGTCTGCTGAAGACGACCGCGTTCGAAGAGGCGAAACCGATTAAACCGCTGGTTCGGCGTATGACCCGTTTGGATATGTTGGGCGGCTACAACAAATGGTCCGCCATCACCCGCGCCTTGAACGGCATCGCCAAGCATCGCTTGCGTCAACCGAACCGGATGGCCGAGGGCATTCCCGAACTCACGGCGCACCGCGACGCGCTTGAAGCCACGTTCCACGATGCCTTTCCGGGGATCATGGCGGCGGTGGCCGCGTTCAAAGAGACGGGTTGATCGAAATGCTGGCTGCGGGCTGGCTGCGGGATGTTACGGGATGCGCAGGTAGCTCACGCTTCCAGCGGGAGTTTGGACCGCTGGCTTCCAAGCCGGCAGTCCTACCGGCTTGGAAGCCAGTGGTCCAGACACCGCCTCGGAAGGCAGTGCTACCTAAGCGGCTCGGGAGGCCCCTCGCCCTTTAGGGTCTCACTCAAAGCTACCAGCTAACTGGTTGTTGTAGACCGACTCAAAAGCATCAATCGACTCGAGATTCTCGAGCGTCATATCAATATCATCCTGGCCGCTGATCAGTTGGGCCTTGGTGGCGCCGTTGATCTCGAACGCGAACTGCTTGTCGCCGCCGGGGGCGTGAAAGGTGAGCGTTTGCTCTTCCAGATTCGCGGTCGCTTCCAGGCCTTCGTGTTCCCGAACCAGCGCGAAGATCTCGTCGACTTGCGACTCGTTGAGTTCGATCGCGAGCACGCCGTTCTTTAGGCAGTTGTTGCGGAAAATGTCGGCAAAGCCGGGGACGCAGGCATCGCCTTCACCGCGGCGCGGGGCGACCAGAACCTGGTAGCCGTCTTGGCGGATCGCCCACACGGCGTGTTCCCGCGACGAACCGCAACCGAAGTTGTTGCGCGTCACCAAAACCGAACGACCAGCATAGCGCGGGTGGTTCAGTTCGAACTCGGGATTCTCATCGCCGTTGTCGAGGTAGCGCCACTGGAAAAAGGCGGAGGGGCCGAAGCCGGTGCGTTTGATCGACTTCAAAAATTGCTTCGGAATGATGGCGTCGGTGTCGACGTTGGCCCGGTCGAGAATGGCCACTTTGCCGCGATGTGTTTTAAACGGATCCATTAGTTTTTTTCCCAGGTGCGGATGTCGACGAACTTGCCTTCGATGGCGGCGGCGGCGGCCATTTGGGGACTCACCAAGTGGGTGCGTCCGCCTTTTCCTTGGCGGCCTTCAAAGTTGCGGTTGGAGGTGGAGGCGCAGCGTTCCTGCGGCTTGAGTTGATCGGGATTCATGCCGAGGCACATCGAGCAACCGGCAAAACGCCAGTCGGCGCCGGCGGCGCGAAACACTTCGTGCAGCCCTTCAGCTTCGGCTTGGCGGCGCACTTCCGCCGAACCCGGCACGACCATCACGTCGACGCCCTCGGCTTTGTTGCGGCCTTTGAAAATGTTGGCGGCGATGCGCAGATCTTCGATGCGCGAGTTGGTGCAACTGCCGATGAACACGCGATCGATGGCGACATCGGTGAGCGGCACGCCGGGGGTGAGGCCCATGTACTCGAGCGCTTTTTCGTGGTCGGCGGCGCTGGTGCCGTCGATCGAACCGGGGGCGGGGATCGGCGCGTCGACGTCGATCACCATGCCGGGGTTGGTACCCCAAGTGACTTGCGGGGCGATCTGAGCGCAGTCGATGCTGAGGTTGCGGTCGAAGGTCGCGCCCTCGTCGGTCGGCAGTTCGCGCCAGTAGGCGAGCGAACGGTCCCAGGCCGCGCCCTTCGGCGCGAACGGGCGGTCTTCTTTGGCGATCCAGTCGAAGGTGGTGTCATCGGGGGCGATCATGCCGGCGCGCGCGCCCGCTTCGATCGACATGTTGCAGATGGTCATGCGGCCGGCCATCGACAGGCGGCGAATGGCTTCGCCGGAGTATTCAATCACTTGGCCGGTGCCGCCGGCGGTGCCGATGATACCGATCAGTTTAAGCACCATGTCTTTGGCGGTGACGTTCGGTTGCAGGGTGCCGTGAAAGTCGACTTTGAAGGTTTTAGGCCGAACTTGGCGGATGGTTTGCGTCGCCATCACGTGTTCGACTTCGCTGGTGCCAATCCCGAACGCGAGGCAGCCGAAGGCGCCGTGCGTGGAGGTGTGCGAGTCGCCACAGACGATGGTGCAACCGGGGACGGTCAGGCCGAGTTCGGGACCGATGACGTGTACGATGCCCTGGGTGGCGTCGCCCATGGCGTACAGTTGCACGCCGAAATCTTTGCAGTTTTGCGCGAGCGTATCGACCTGCGCCTTGCTGACCGGATCCTTGATGTTGAGCCGGTCGGGGTCGGTCGGAATGTTGTGGTCCATCGTCGCGAAGGTGAGTTCGGGGCGGCGGATTTTGCGGCCGGTCATGCGCAAGCCTTCGAAGGCCTGCGGACTGGTGACCTCGTGCACGAGGTGGCGGTCAATATAGAGGAGAACCGATCCGTCATCGAGTGTTTTGACGACGTGGCGGTCCCAGAGTTTTTCAAAAAGCGTTTTAGCCATAGCGCGCGAAAGTTAGGCAGGAAGTTCGAGAAAGCAAGCCTGTAGGATTTGGAAGGCTCAATTTGCGCTGGATCACGTGGAATCCTCTTCCCACCAAGGGGTCAACCGTGCGGATAGCTGGCCGCCGCAGCCGAGGAGTTCGTCGTAAATGCCGAGCAGATAGGAATTTGGACTCGCGATCGGGCGGATGGTTTTTACGTACTCGCGGATGTCCGAGAAGCTCGTTCCGTGCTGCCGCAGGACGGCGCAAGCGGTGGCCGAGGAACGGGAAATCCCCGCCGCGCAATGAACCAGAACCATGTCGCCTTCGCCGAAGCTGTTGGAGTAGTCGAGAATCTCGCTCAAGTTTTCGCTGGTCGCCAGCACCGTGTCAGGGAGAATCTGGTGGATCTCGGGGGTGACGTCGTCGAAGTGAACGCGGCAGATCGTGCCGCCTGCGACGGGTTCGGGAAAGGGGCCTTGGTATTCTGCGTCGTTCAGGCTGACGATGCGATTGTATTTGCACGGGTTGTCGAGGGCTTCGTGGAGGCCGAGAATGTGGAGGTGAAACGGAGGCAGGGTCATAGCTCATTCTGACATAGCGCCAGCGGCTTGAAAAGGGCTCGCGCGGTCGCATGTTGCCTAAACTGGATGGAGAGGGTTTACCAAACACATGCGAAAACTTGTCACCATTGGAACCGTTCTGGTTGGTCTCTCCCTGCTCGGCCTCGGCGTTCACTGTCTGTTACCGGCCATCGCGTCCGCGGGCTACGGCATCCCGATCGGCGACGCCAATCCCGGCTACCTGTTCGCCACGGGCGCGCGCGACGCGGTTCTGGGCTTGATGGCTCTCGGCATCTTGTTCTGGCATCGGCGAACGCTGCCGCTGTTTCTGAGTTGCCTTGTTCTGCTGCCGGTCGCGGACGTGGCAATCGTGATGGCGCAAGGAACCGGCCTGAAGGGGATCGGGCCGCACGCGTTCGGGGTGGTTGGGTTGCTCGTGCTCAGCGCGATGGCTTGGCGGGTTCGGGACGACGGTGGAATACCTGCCTGAGTCTTATGGCAAGATTCTGCCATAGAGTGGCAAGAGTTTGCCATACTATGGCAGAAGCTTGCCACATCGGACCGGGAATGGATCGGGGAAGCGGCTACAGTTCAGTCCAGTTCTCGATCTCGAGATCAGGAACTGGAACAAAGTGTTTCACGTTTGCGGTCACAAGAATCAGGTCGTGAACCAGTGCCGTGCAGGCGATCAGGAGATCGAATCCTCCGATGGTCACACCCGCGCGTTCTGTTTGTGCACGTAGTTCTCCATAGAGTTTGGTAACTGCAGCGTCAGCCGAAAAGATCCTCAACTTGCCCTCAAGGACGGCATGATATTCCTGCCACAGAGTCGGAGAGTTTTTCTTCGCGAGTCCATACACAACTTCGCCTTCGGTAATCGCAGAGATGGCGAGCGCCTGATCACCGAGGCCCTTCCAGCAGGCGGCGACACCTGGGTGCGGCTTGGGCTTGATTAGCTGGCTGTAAATGCAGGTATCAAGTAGATGTGATAGCACCGTTTAAGCATCCCCTTCGAACGGACCGGGTCGATGTGTCTGATCTCTAGGCGGAAGCTCGAACTCCTCGGTCAACGGACCAAAACGTTGACGCCGCTTCTCCCAACTGTCCCAAATATCGCTTCGAGGTGTATGGGGTTCCGGTGACAACTCCAACTGCCATGTTTTCCGGCGGTCGCGCATTTGATCGAGTTTAATCTCGAGCAACTCCGCCGCCTGGCCGAGGTTCAGCACATGGTCCTCAAGGGCCTGCCGGACAAGGTTATCCAAGCGGTCCTCCCAAAAAACGTGGGCATCCAAGGCGTGGGCTTCGTTCGCCCGCCGCCAGTTGTGCCCAGCATACGCCTCGTCGGAGAGCTTCATCGGTTCCTCATATTTTCGTCGCGGCCCCAAACGATCTTTCAAGATGCCGTTGAAGACAAACCAGATTTCCGAGTTCGCGAGACTCAAGCTAACCAAGCGGTGCAAGACGGCTTGGTAGCTAACAAAAAACTGGTGTTTAATCTTCATCACACGGTGGAACAATTCGATCCCTCTTGTGTGATGCCAAGCTTCCGCAAACAGTTCATCCGGCATGAGAAACTGTCCGGCGAACTCGTTCGCCTCTTTTTCCTCCTCGTCAGACTCTTTCGTCGCCTCGCCGCTATCAAATCCATTCAAGTGTAAGACGAGGTGGCCCAGTTCATGCGCCGCAGTAAAAATAACCCGCTCGACGGAAATTTTTGGAGAAACATTAACCGCGATCACCGGTCCCCTATCCGCAGGACCAACCGAGAATCCGAAAATCTTCTCCATATCGGAATCGAAGTGTCGGAACTTCACCTTCTCCTCCAATAGATCACAAATTTGAACCACGGGGCACTGCCGACATACAGATAGCCGATGACGTACGTGCTGTGCTGCCTCAGCCGGCGAACGGTAGGTCTGCTCCATCCACGATGGCACCTGCATCTCCGCGCTCAACATGCGCTCAAGTTCGTTGTAACGATCGAGCCAGATCGCCGTTGAGTGAATGAGATGTTCACGCCCTGCTTCCCTCTGCCGAGTTGCACGGCTACCCTTGAGTGCCCGGAACCTCACTTGCTGCAAACCTTTTACCTGTTGCATCAAGTCTTGGACATCCACTTCGAGAGCAGAGGCGATCTGTTTAAGCGTATCAAAGCGGGGTTCCGTTTCGCCCGTTTCCACCTTCCGATACGCGTTCCGACTGATGCCGGCAGCTTCCGCGAGAGCAGACTGGGTCAGACCCGCCAGTAGGCGGTAGCGCTGTAGGTTTTTGTTTATCATGGACGAAAGCAGGAAGGTACTTCCTATGTAGCACACTTTTCCACCCTTTAAGACCATAAAAGGTGTCAAAAATAGTAAATAATAAAATTTGACACCTAGTGATCGATCCCCCTCTCAGTTCACTTCATATTCCACGCGATCACCAAACTATTCCCACTCGATGCTGGCGGGTGGTTTGGTTGAGATGTCGTAGAGGACGCGGTTGACGCCTTTGACTTCATTCAGGATCCGGTGCGAGATTTCGCGTAGGACGTTGTGCGGAATCTCCACCCAGTCGGCGGTCATGGCGTCTTCACTGATCACGGCGCGCAGCACAATCGGGAACTCGTAGGCGCGTTCATCGCCTTTAACGCCGACGGTTTTGGATTGCAGCAGGGTCGTGCAGGCTTGCCAGATTTTGTCGTACCAGTCGTGTTTGTGCAGGGTCTCGATGTAGATCGCGTCGGCTTCCTGGAGGATGGCGACTTTCTCGGCGGTGACTTCGCCGGGGATGCGTACCGCGAGTCCGGGACCGGGGAAGGGGTGGCGCATCAGAATTTTTTCGGGGATGCCGAAACTTTTGCCGAGGGCGCGGACTTCGTCTTTGAACAACTCGGCGAGCGGTTCGATGACCTTGCCATCTTTTTGCAAATCCAGAACGCGGTCGACGCGGTTGTGGTGCGTTTTGATGCGCGAGGCATCGGAGCCGCTGGTCGCGCTTTCGATGACGTCGGGGTAGAGCGTGCCTTGGGCGAACAAATCGATGTCGCCGGCGTGGTCGAAGAACACGTCGAGAAACATGTCGCCGATAATGCGGCGCTTTTTTTCCGGATCGGTTTGGCCGGCCAGCGCGCCGAGAAAGCGGTCGCCGGCGTCGACGCGGTCGATATCGATGCCGAGTTTTTTGAAGTTGGCGATCACCTCTTCGGACTCGTTTTTGCGCAGCAGGCCTTGGTCGACAAAGATGCAGTGAAGATCGACATCGGCGTTGTGCAGCAGGACGGCGAGCACGGTCGAGTCGACGCCGCCGGACACGCCGCAGACCACTTTGCGTCCGGCGACTTGGGCGTGGGTGGTGGTGAGCAGTTCGTCGCGGAAGGCTTCGATGGAAAATTTTGGTTCCTCGCCGAGCATGTCGAGGTAGTTTTTGAGGATGGCGGTGCCTTCGTGGGAGTGGGTGACCTCGGGGTGGAACTGGATGCCGAAGAAGCGTTCGTTCCATTGCAGCGCGACCGCGACCCCGTCGGCGTTGGTGGCGAGAACCGCGCATTGTTCGGGCAGGCCGGTGCAGGTGTCGGAGTGGGACATCCACACTTGGGATTCGTTGATGCCTTTGAACAGCGAGTCGGCGTTCGTTGGCTTTAAGGTCGCCGGTCCGTATTCGCGGGTGGTGCCGGGGGTGACGTCGCCGCCGAACTTCAGGTTGAGCAACTGCATGCCGTAGCAGATGCCGAGCACCGGAACCTCGAGCGCTTGCAGGAACGCGAAGTCGATGTCGGGCGCGTTTTCCTCGCGGGTGCTGCGCGGGCCGCCGGACAGGATCACGCCGGCGGGTTTGCCGATCTCTTCGAGTTGGTGGGGGAGGTAGAGTTTGGCGAGATAGCCGAGTTCGCGGATACGACGCACGATGAGTTGCGTGTACTGGGAACCAAAATCGATGACGGAAACTTGAGGCTGCATGGACTATATAGTGGGGAGGTCGTGGAAGACCCGGATGGTTTGTTCTTGGAAAAATCGGAAGGTTTCAAAATTTCCTAAGATACTAAAGTCGTGTATGTTCGCCGCAACGAGGCGGCGCATTTTTGCGAGTTCAGAAGGTTTCTTGATTTTCTTTCGTCTTTTCGCGTTGAGTTCCGATGCCTTCAGCAAGAGTTCGTTGAGTGCCTCTTTGGGATCAGGAATACCTTCTAATTTTGATGGCGCAGGAATCTTTAGTGAGGTTTTTCCATTTGGATTTCCTGCCGCTCTGCGGATCGCCTGTTCGTCAATGCAAAGCCATGCTTCGGTCATTCTTATCGGTATAATTGAAACATGCGGCAACGTTAACTCATCATCTTGAATGGCCGCTTCGATTTCTCGCTGCCGATTTTCCCATGGTTCATTTTCTGCATCACGATGGATAAAAACCACATCAGTAGAGGGGTACTGTATCAGCGCCTTTTCCAGTTTTTCCGCCACCTTCATTGTCGGGCAAAATAGTTCAAAAGAAAGCGAGACGGGAATTTTTTCAGTGGCGATGACCCATTTTACGATATCAATCAATACTCGATCGGTGGATCCATCGGCCACAAGAAGGCAGTCGGCAGATTTCATCAAAGAGTGAGGCCCTCTCGGTAAAATTCGAAAACCCCTTGGCTTTGTTCATTAATTTTCTGCTCGAAATAATCCGCCAGTTTCCCGCGATTTAGTTTATGATGCCTGTCCGCGATTTTCTCTCGCCACGTTCCTGGTAGGGCATACCAATGGGCGAGATGTCTCCGGTCTCCTTGATCAAAGACGGATCGTTCCTCCATCAGGATAAATTGGTCCGGTTTGAGGCAGGAAACGACTTTTGGGGAGTGTGTGTTGAATAGGACCTGGCGTGCGGGATTTTCGGGACCAACTGCAAGAAAAGGGTCTACTGACAAGTCAGACAGCACCTCTACAATCGTCGGGATTTTGGAAGGATGAATGCCGTTCTCAGGCTCTTCCAAACACAATAGACCATTGTTTTCTTGGTCGAGTTCGAGAGCCAAAAGCACAATAAATCGAAGCGTCCCGTCCGAGAGTGCTTGCGCCGGGTGATATTGGCCGTCCATCCCGCAGGCTTCTAAAACACGGATTTCGCGCACGTCATCCGTACGAAGGCGGATATCTTTCAAATCGTCCACAAGCCCTTTCAGCCGGTTGGCCAACGTGGCTTCTAAAACGCCATCTTCATATTGGGCTTTGACCCGATGGATGGCGTTTGGGAGGTTGCCACCCGTGTCGGTAATGTGCATCTCGTCCCGGAAAGAAGATGGCGCCCGCATGGCCGAAGGCTCAAGATTCAAAAACTTCCAACGTTGGAACTCCCTGTTTACAGCAAGGATGGTCGCAAAGTCCGCACTCGCTGAACCCATCACCACGGTTCGGGAAGACTTTGGCGCGCTGAGTTTTCTACCCCCGTGTTTCTCTTGGTGGATGTGTACTCTGGCATCTTGATCTGTTGAGATAAATGGGGCCGGTCGCCTTCCGGAGAACAGGGAGTTTCGAAATTCTTTCGAGCTATTGTATCCCACTTGTTTTTTTGCTTTTCCCAAGGGAATCGGGCGCAATTCCTCTTGAAATAATTGGAGATTACCCTTTGTGCTTTTTTTAAAAGAGACGCTGTATTTTACCGATGAAATGGCCGCTTCCGCGTTTTCGCCAAAGTCGTCGGTGACGTTTCTCTCCAAAAACAAGTCGGCCTCGATGGATAGGATGTCGGCGGTCGTTCGTTCATGTTTTGAGAACAGACCCTCGGGTGATGTCAGCGTATTTTCGGGGCCTCGGAGTTTCGCCACCGCCTCCATGATCGGGTGCTTCGCGAGAAGGTGGAGAAACCTGAGGGCATCGAACAGGTTCGATTTTCCCGCCGCGTTCAGTCCCGCAATGCAGTTGAATGGACCAAAGTGGATTTCGAAATTTTCTAGGTTTTTAAACCCGCTCACTTTGAGTCGGTTAATCATGAAACGCTGTAGTTGGTCGGTTCCTCGGTGATGTGAATATCGTGGGGGTGGCTTTCTTTCAGGCCGCCCGAGGTGATGCGGGTGAACACGGCGCGTTCGCGCAGTTCGGCGAGGTTGGACGCGCCGACGTAGCCCATGCCGCTGCGAACGCCGCCCATGAGTTGGAACACTACTTGGGCGAGCAGGCCTTTGTAGGGCACGCGGGCTTCGACGCCCTCGGCGACCAATTTGCCACTGCTGTTTTGGCCGTAGCGATCGCCCGCGCCTTTGCGCATGGCTTTCAACGAACCCATGCCGCGGTAGGTTTTGAAGGTTCGGCCTTGGTGGCGAACGGTCGCGCCGGGGGCTTCTTCGGTGCCGGCGAGCAGGCCGCCGAGCATAACGAAATCGGCGCCAGCAGCGAGGGCTTTGATGATGTCGCCGGAGTAGCGCATGCCGCCGTCGGCGATCAACGGAACGCCGCGGCGGTTGCAGGAGCGGGCCGCGTTCTGGATGGCGGTGAACTGCGGCACGCCGACGCCGGCGATGACCCGGGTGGTGCAGATCGAACCGGGTCCGACGCCAACCTTGATCGCGGCTGCGCCGGCGTCGATCAAATCGTCGGCGCCTTTTTCGGTGACGACGTTGCCGGCGATGACGGGCGTGTCGGGAAATTCGGAACGCACTTTTTCGATCACGTCGAGGGTGCGCTTGGTGTGGCCGGTGGCGGCGTCGATGAACAGCGCGTCGACGTTGGCGTCGATCAGCGCGGTGGCGCGTTCGAAGAAGTCCGGACCCATGCCGATGGCGGCGCCGCAGAGCAGGTGGCCGTCGTCGTCTTTCACGCCCATGCTGTACATCATGCGTTTTTCGATGTCGGCGGTAGTGATCAGGCCGCTGAGTTTGCCGTCGGTGTCGACCAGCGGCAGCTTCTCGATGCGGTGTTCGTAGAGAATCTTTTTCGCTTCGGGCAGGCTCATGCCGGTATGGCCGGTGATGAGTTTTTCGCGTCCGGTCATGTAGTCGGCCACGGTTTTTCCGTGTTCTTCGGCCATGCGCATGTCGCGGCGCGTGATGATGCCTTTGAGAATATTGTTCTCATCGACGACGGGAAAGCTGGAGACGCCGGTGGAGTCGACAAGCTGGCGTAGTTCGTCGATGGTGGCGCTTGGCTGCACGCTGAACGGCTTCTCGACAATCAGGTTTTCCGCGCGCTTCACCTTGTCGACCATCGTGCGCTGCTCTTCGATTGGGCAGTTGCGGTGGATGACGCCGATGCCGCCTTCGCGGGCGAGTGCGATGGCGAGTTGGGCCTCGGTCACGGTGTCCATGGCGGAGGAGATGACCGGGATGTTGAGCTCGATCGTGTCGGTTAGGCGCGAGGTGAGATTGGCCTCGGCGGGCAGCACTTCGGAGTACTGCGGCACGAGCAGAACGTCGTCGAAGCTGAGGCCGAGCGGCGGTTGGCTCGGGGCGTTTTGGTTTGGGTCGCTCATGTTGTTTCTTTCTGCAAAAATCGGCTGCCGGGTTTCACGACAGGGAGGGCGGCGAGTTCGGGAGGGAGCGCGTCCGCAGCGTAGGTGGGAATGTCGAGCTGCGCGAGGCAGTAGAGTGGCACGCCGAGGTCGACGTCGGCTTTGCGGTTGATCAGGCAGCCAGCGGCGACGACTTGGCCGCCCCAATGGTTGATCACGTCGACGCATTCGCGTGAGGATTTGCCGGTGGTGACGATGTCTTCCATCATGAACACGCGCGTGCCTTCGGGGATGTCGAAGCCACGGCGCAGGGCGAGTTCGCCGTCGACGCGTTCGGTGAACACGGAGGGCAGGCCGAGTTGGCGGCCCATTTCGTAGCCGACGATGACGCCGCCCATCGCGGGCGAGACGACCAGTTCGATTGGTTGGTCGGCAAAGTCGACGCTGATTTTCTTGGCGAGGGCGGAGCAGAGTCGGTCGGCGCGGCGCGCGTCCATCAGCACCCGGGCGCATTGCAGATAGTTGGCGCTGTGCAGTCCCGAGGACAGTACGAAGTGGCCATTGAGCAGCGCGGCGGCATCTTCGAACTCGGCGAGGACTTCGTTCTGGCTGAGATGGGATGTGATAATTGAACTCATGGAAAATCAGGCGGGCGCGGGATCCATCACGTCGTTGATGCGGTTTTTGTAGTCGATGGCTTTTTCCTCGAACGACTTTTCGGGTTCGCGGAACAGGATGCCGCGCGAGACGTTGACCACGTTCGGGGCGGTTCGCGAACCGGCGAGGGCGCCGAGGTTGCCGCCTTGCGCGCCGAGTCCGGGGATCAGCAGCGGCACGTCGACCAAGCGGTCGAGCACGGCGGGTTCGAGATTGGTGAGGCCGGCCACGAGTCCGACGTCGGCGTGGGCGGCGGGGTCGGCGGCGGCGCGGGCGCACATGGCTTGGATGCGTTCGAACTGGTACTCGCCGTCGATCTCGCGCATCGCGAACGCGGCCGCGCCCGGGTTCGAGGTGACGCACAATAGATAGAGGCCTTTACCCGCGTAGCCGAGAAAGGGTTCGATGGTGTCGTAGCCGAGCCAGGGGTTTAAGGTGACCGCGTCCACGCCCCAGGTCTCAAAACAGGCTTTGGCGTAATACGACTGGGTCTCGCCGATGTCCGAACGCTTGGCATCGAGAATGACCGGGACCTCGTTCGGGATCCACTCGAGCACCGATTCGAGCAGCTGGATGCCCTTGGAGCCCATGGCTTCAAAGTAGGCGATGTTTGGCTTGTAGGCGGCCACGTGGGTGGCGGTTTGTTCGATGACTTCGCGCAAAAACGCCTCAACAGAAGGGTGGGTCTGCTTAATTTGGTCGGGGCGGGGGTCGAGTCCAAGGCACAAGCGGGAGTGTGCGGTCCCGATCCGCGCTACTAGCCGCTGTGTATATGCTTCCATGATCGGATATATTGAGCGCGGCGGATTGTGGCAAGCTTTGAATGAAAAGTGGGGGCCTTCGGCCCGAAGATGGAAGATCGACTCCCAGTTTTCGGGCTGCACCGCCTGGTCGTCAGTAGAAAACATGCCGAGTCGAAACAGACGGCCACCTATGGCTGAACAACGTCAACCACCCGGACTTCCTGTTCTCCATGGTCGACCCAGTAGGTAATTAGCCACCCACGCAGGAGGACGAGGTTGAGTGGCCTGTCAACCTCATCATAATCTACGACTGTAGAGGTTTGGTGGGGATTCTCCACGAGCATTTCAATTGCCGCTTAGCAATTGGTTCCGACGCCGTGGAGAAGCAGATAGAAGTTGTTCTATGCAGCACTGAGATACCACATAGGTGTATCTGGTCATACCTACGAATTATTCGAGAGAATGTCGCGTAGCTTGGACTCGGAAATTCCTTCTCCGGCCTCCAATTCGGCAATCGAGCTTTGGGTTTCCTGTTGCCATTCCGAATCATTCTTGCGGCCCAACTGTATAAGGTAGGGGACGCGGAAAGAAATAATCATCCCAAATTTGAATTTGAGTTTGCGTGAAGCGTTTGAGCAGCGATGGTGTATCCATCGAATGAGATTGAGATGATCTGACCCTTAAGAAAAAGTATCTTCAACCCAACTAAAGCTATGGATAAAGACAGCGGATGATCTGTCTGGAAGTTCCAAGCGCAAATTTATGGCCC
>Ga0209187_1000939_pt1 | contig 39962 bp, 39 predicted proteins | sample BantaG_FD_187430 | JGI IMG/M metagenome (GOLD analysis project Ga0209187, IMG submission 187430) | Marine algal microbial communities from Bantry Bay, Ireland - BantryBay_4 metaG (SPAdes) (version 2) | ecosystem: Host-associated > Algae > Red algae > Unclassified | place: Bantry Bay, Ireland...
CCATGTCACTTTCATTTATATAAATATCAATAGTTCGGAATAAAAACATATGACAAAATTATGTAATAAATGCGTAAGTTGGTCTTACGACCAACCTGTAATCACACTTCACCATGATTACACAAGACGCATTTACCGCAGGTCGCACCCTGCTGGAGACAATAATAACAAAAATGGATGATCTAAATAAAAAGAGATCAGAATTCATCGTGCATATCTTGATGTTGATACTAGGTATGCGAGGCAGAGTTAATTTTATGCAGTTGCAAAGGCAAGGTAAAATGAATGAAAAAAGTTATCGAAATCAATTCGAGAAATCATTTGATTGGTTGTTGTTTAATAAGCACCTTGTTAGCGGAGTGTGTAGTAATGAATTAATATTAGGGTTTGATCCAAGTTTTATAAAAAAGAGTGGGAAGGCTAGTCCTAATCTAGGATATTTTTACTCAGGGTGTGCATCTTCGTACAAACGAGGAATGGAGATTGGCAATTTTGCAGTGATTGATGTCCAACAAAACACGGCTTACCATCTATTAGCAGTAACAACTCCATCTGCTAAACACAATCAGATTGAAGATGGAAAAAGTTTGGTTGATCATTATGCTGATTCTCTTGTAGATAATCATTTAGATTTAGAACAAATAAGTACTGTACTTGTATGTGACGGTTATTTTGCTAAAAAGAAGTATGCAGATGCTGTTGTAGAACACACTAATCTTGAGTTAATTAGTAGACTTAGAGATGATGCAAATTTACAATATATATTTAAAGGCGAACAGAGCCAATCACGTGGTCGACCTAAAAAGTATGACGGAAAGGTAGATGTCAGAAAAGTAGACAAAAGAAGATTTACAAAAGAATTCAGTGACAAAGAAAAAACGATTTATACAGCGGAATTATACAGCGTTGGATTAAAGCGGAATATAAAAGTAGCTTATGTAGAATTTAACACGGGCAAAGGTAAAATCGTCACAAAATTATTTTTCAGTACAAATCTTGATAGGACAGGAGCGAAAATGCTCAGCTATTATAGAGCCAGGTATCAGATGGAATTTATTTTCAGGGATGCTAAGCAATTTACAGGACTAGAGCACTGTCAAGCGAGAAGTGAGAATAAATTATCATTTCACTTTAATGCCACATTAAGTGCCGTATCAATTGGGAAAGCAATTTTAAGATCAGGAGTTTCAAAGACAGAACCCATACCATTGTCAATACAAAATATAAAAACAGAGTTACAGAATCGAAAAATGCTAAAATTAATATTTTCAATCTATGGTTTTGACCAGAGTTTAATAAAATTGAACAATGAATACTGTGAGGTGCTTGATAATGGTAAAATTGCAGCATAATTTATTACCGAACTATTGATTATTATTTCTGTGATTATTTTATGCTCTGCTGAAAGAGTTATCAGAACAGAGATTAGCGTTCAATAGTATTTAGTTACATAAAGTACTTTAGTCTTTGTTCACTTGTCATATTTAACTTCCGCGTTTTCAGCTCTTCCTATATACGAAAATGAAGTCTTCAGACAAAAGTATAGTTTTCCTTCAAATTATCATGATGGTGCTTCGTGTGAAAGATAGTGAAATAAGCAAATTCTCTCAAGGTGAGTTTTCCCATTAATGGATGAGGGATGACATATGTCCCAAGATCTTCTTCCTCCCAAATTTCCAGGTAGGCATAATAATCGTCGCCAGCTTTTTTCAGTCTTTGCATTAGTCTTTCTTTTTCAAAAATCCTAGATGCATCAGGAACCACATTAGATGGAGGTGTCACCGTTTTACCAGAATTAACTATAGCGGCAAGTGTCTCTAAGTAGTAATTATGTTGTTCAGAAAAATTCCTTTCCACTCTTTTACATTTACCGAATTGACTTTCTAATATTCCTTTGGGTAGTTGCATGCCCATATTAATTGCATTAGTCGTTTTTACCACATGATACAAATGACCAGCAGCACTCCATTTACCTTCTTTTACTATTCTATTTAAGTCATTGTCTTCTCGTCTGCGATACCATTCAGTGAATTCAGTAAAAGTAGTTTGCACATCATTAATCAGTTTAAACTTATTAGGTAGTGACATATTTTGTATGTTTTGTAGATTATAGTTACTTTTAGTAACCATTGTGAAACTGCAGAATTATTTGCTCTAAAAAAATACCTTACACCTACGATACTAAGTAACATGAAAGTAACTAAAGTTGACAATCAAAGCATTAGCCTTAAAAATAAAGTAGCATTATTTTTTAAGGAGTCAATTGCCAATAAAAAAAAGAAGGATTTCTGTATCGTCAAAGATGCGATGAGTGTTGTTACAGATAAGTGGAGTTTGTTTGTCATTTACAATTTGGGCTATTATGACGTGCTTCGCTTTTCTACACTAAAATCTAATATTCGTGGTATTTCTTCAAGAATGCTTTCTGTCACATTGAAAAAACTAGAAGCAAATCAGATCATCACAAGAAAGGTTTATGCCGAAGTCCCTCCAAGAGTAGAATATGAACTTACTGCATTTGGATTACAGCTTGCGGAAAAAACCATCGATATCAATCAGTGGTACTTAGACTTGGTCATCTCTAATCAGATTAGCCCTAAATAAACCAATATTTTACACCAAGACAAAATGGATGAATGATGGCTCCTGATTTACAATAATAGTAGATAATCATTGTAAGCAATTATTGATGCTTCTTCACCTAAAAATTTATACTTTACTTTTATGCCAAAAGTTCTTCCAAAATCATTTTATACCAGACATGATGTCGTTCAGATATCCAAGGATTTACTTGGTAAAATATTAGTCACAAATATTGAAGGAAAACAGACTTCTGGAATTATTGTAGAGACAGAGGCTTACAGAGCACCTGACGATAAAGCCTGTCATGCCTATGGGGATAAATTTACCACACGTACGAAGACTATGTTTGAAGAAGGTGGAGTTGCCTATGTATACATCTGTTATGGCATACATCATTTATTTAATGTGGTGACTGCGGATAAAGGCTTGGCTCATGCTGTTCTTATCAGAGCTGTACAACCGACCACTGGCCTTGTTGTAATGGAAAATCGCAGAAATATGTCTTCAAAGCAAAAGGAAATCTGCAATGGACCTGGCAAATTTACAAGAGCTATGGGAATCTTTAAATCACACAATGGTATAAGCTTATTGTCTAGAAAATCTCCCATTTACATTGAAGACGAAGATCGTATACCAGAAGTCAATATCCTATCTGGACCGCGCGTCGGTATGTCGACAGCGGAGGAATGCTCAAATTGGCCTTGGCGTTTCTGGATAAAAAATAATCGCTATACATCCAAGCCTGGTCAGGTGTGGTATGACCTTTAACGTAACAGATTTTGGTAATTGATGCTATAGCAACTAATACTTTTGAACCATACTTCGTGCGATTTGTAAGTATTGTGCATATTTGCTACCCATTGTGGTCTAGCTTTTGCATTAAGCAGTAGAAGTGTATTTATAATTAAAACAGAAAGTTAGTAGTGAAAGTAACCGATTACTTCAAAAACAGTCAAGGTCAAACCTTTGTATCTTATGAGATCCTTCCTCCAGTTAAGGGTAAAGGAATGGAAGAGATATTTGCGACACTTGATCCTTTAATGGAATTTAAACCTCCTTTCGTAGATGTTACTTATCACCGTGAAGACTACATCTATAGTGAGAATGAAAGTGGTTATTTCGAAAAGGTAGCGATAAGAAAAAGACCTGGAACAGTAGGTATATGCGCTTCCATAATGCATCGATATGGTGTAGATGCTGTACCCCATTTGATCTGTGGTGGATTCAGTGAAGACGAAACAGAGAATGCGCTAATTGACTTAAATTTTTTGAATATAAATAATGTTCTGGCGCTTCGAGGAGATGCTAGACATTTGGAAGATAAGTTTATCCCCGAGCCAGGAGGACACAAATTTGCTCTCGATCTCGTAAAGCAAATCAATGAAATGAATCAAGGGAGATATCTTGATTCTAACATTCATGATGGAGCCAAATCTGATTTTTGTATCGGAGTTGCTGGTTACCCAGAAAAGCACTTTGAAGCACCAAATTTAGAAACAGATATCAAGTGGTTAAAAAAGAAAATAGATGCTGGTGCTGATTACATTGTGACGCAAATGTTTTTTGACAATGAGAAGTATTTTGAATTTGAAGCTGCTTGTCGCAGAGCAGGCATTGATGTCCCAATTGTCCCAGGTCTCAAACCAATTACAAAGAGATACCAACTCAACACTATTCCAAGAAAGTTTTTCATCAATTTCCCAGAGCCTTTAGTCAAAGCGATGATGAAAGCAAAAGGCTCTCAGATTAAAGAAGTTGGTACAGAATGGTGTATCCAACAATCTAAAGAACTAAAAGAGAGAGGGGTGCCCTGTCTACACTATTATACGATGGGAGATGTGGACACGACTAGAAAAATTTGTGAGGCTGTGCATTAAATTTGCAGGCTTACAACCCAAACAAACTTGGCAACCAAAGCGATAACTGAGGAAAATACATAATGCATAAAAGTGCAACCAACATTGCTGCAAAAAATGGCATCAAAGGTCTAACGACTTTTTGTATGGTTGTACCAGCAACACCCACGCCGACAAACAAAACTGAACCAACTGGTGGTGTGCACAATCCAATGGTCAGATTCATAATCATTATTATACCAAAATGAGCAGGATCAATTCCTAGGTCAGTAGCTATCGGTAAAAAAATAGGTGTGAATATCAGTACTGCAGGGGTGATGTCCATAAAGACGCCAACAAATAAGAGTATCAAATTGATGATTAATAGAATGACAATTTTAGAGTCTGATATCGACAACAATGACTCTGTTAATAATTGAGGAATATTCTCATAAGCCATGATCCAAGACATGCTCATACAACAACCAATCAATAACATCACAATAGCTGTTGTTTGCACGGACTCTAGAATGATATCAGGTAATTCTTTCCAGTTTATTTCTTTGTAAATAGCTGTAAGTATCAAGCAGTACAAAACGGAAACAGCTGACGCCTCAGTCGCTGTAAATACACCAGATGTGATTCCTCCTATCACAACAAATAATAATAACAAACTTGGCACTGCTCGCCAAAAACTGATGGCTATTTCTGATAATGTAGATCGGCGACTCTTTTTAATGCCTCTTTTTTTAGCTAAAATTGTAGCGACAATCATCAACATCAACCCTGTCAGTAAACCAGGTAAATAGCCAGCTAGAAAAAGTGTGGCAATTGATACGCCCCCACTGGCCAAAGAATATACAATCAAAATATTACTAGGCGGAATCACCAAACCGGTTGTTGAAGAAGTGATGTTTACAGCTGCTGCAAAATCTTTACCATAGCCTTCTTTTTCCATTTCATCAGTCATGAAACTACCTATTGCAGAGGCTGCCGCAACTGCTGATCCTGCGATAGCACCAAACATCATGGCTGCTACGATATTCACATGTGCCAATCCACCAGGAAGTGAACCAACAAGCGTTTTTGCAAATGCAATTAATCGTTTTGCAATACCACCACGATTCATGATTTGACCAGCCAATATAAAAAATGGAATTGCCAATAAGGTGAAACTATCTAGACCTGTTGCCATGCGCTGCGCGACTGTTGTAAATGCAGGAATAGCAGGAATGCTAAGAAGCATTGTACAGATACTACTGATGCCAATACTCCAAGCAATTGGTACTCCAATAGATAGAAGAATTAAAAAGCTAATGATTAGAATCGCTATTTCCATTATGCTCTTGTATTTGATAGTTTCTCAATCTGATAATAAACTATTAATAAGCCGCTTAATGGCAACACAGAATAAACAAAGGACATCGGTATATTAAGTGCTGGTGATGATTGTTCTAAAATTAAAGTAATGTACAATAAGCGAACGCCTCCAGTGATTAAAATGCATATGGCAAAAAGAATAACCAAGAAAGCAATTAGTCGAAATTGCATTATCCGATTGTTATCGTTTAGCTTGTCACTTAACAAATCAATCGCCAAATGTTTTCTTTGCCCTGATGCATATGCAGCACCCAAAAGTCCAATCCAAATCAATAAAAATCGAGCAAGCTCTCCCGTCCAACTGGCCTGATTGCTAAAAGCGTACCTGGTTAACACACCCCACAAGACAATAAGCGTCATGACTGCCATCAAAATACTAAGAAAAGTACCAAGCACTTTATCTATACTTACTTTCATTATTGAACAGATTGAATTTGATTGATTAAACTAGCCATTCGTTCATCCTTCTTGTATTGTTCTAGCAACGGTTCGGTTAATTTAGCAAAATTGACTTTGTTTGGTCTGATGATTTCGACTCCCGCCTCTTCTGCAATTTTTAATGCTCTTGTCTCTTCTTCTACCCATAGTTTTCGCTGGTAATCAATGGCTTCATCAGAAGCTTCTTGCAACCATTGCTTCTCTTGGTCTGATAAAGAACTCCACGCCGTCTTGCCGATGACAAGTATATCAGGCACTGCAGTATGTTCGTTAAGTGAATAATATTTACAAATCTCGTAGTGTCTAGAAGCAATAAAACTCGGTGGATTATTTTCAGCGCCATCAACAACTCCTTGCTGCAAAGCTGAGTATAGCTCACCCCATGAGATAGGTGTGGGCGAACCACCAAGCGATCTCACTAATTCCATCGCCATTGCACTTTCTTGCACTCTGATTTTCAAGCCTTCCAAATTCGCTGGTGTTTCTATTTGCCTGTCTTTGGTATAAAATGAGCGTTGCCCTGCATCAAAGTACCCCAATCCACGTAACCAGAATTTTTCACTTTCTGCCAGTAGTGATCTGCCAATTGTTCCATCTTGCACCTTGTACATATGCTCTCGGTTTCGAAACATATAAGGAAAGCTAAAACACTTCATAGCAGGTGCAAAATTCTCCATGATAGCTCCAGAGACTTTGGTTAATTCGAGACTGCCAATTTGTAACAACTCTAAAGCCTGTCTTTCTGTGCCCAATTGTTGGCTTGGATAGATCTCTAATTGCAATTGGCCACCTGACTTTTCATCTAGCTTCTCTTGCATAAAGACCATCGCTTGATGAATCGGGTGATTTAAATTATGTCCATGTGCAAGTTTGAGCGTTTTATTGTTGAGTTGAGATGTACAAGAGAATGTCAAAGACACGACAAGGACAATGGTCAATATATGTAGCGTTGATTTCAATTGAAGTTAAAATAGTTTTTAGCGTTAGTGTAGCAAATTTGCTGAATCATAGACCCTATCCATTTGTAATCGGAAGGCAATTCTCCTTTCTCTATTTGATGTCCAATAAAATTACACAAAATTCGTCTAAAATATTCATGTCTTGGAAAACTCATAAAACTTCGACTGTCAGTTAACATTCCTATAAATCGACTTATTAAACCCATGTTTGACAAACTCATTAATTGTTCTTCCATTCCATTTTTTTGATCCAAAAACCACCAAGCTGAACCCCACTGAATTTTTCCTGGATGATCACTCGTTTGAAAATTCCCTGCCATCGTTGCAAATACAGCATTATCTCGAGGATTTAAATTGTAAAGAATCAGCTTTGGTAATTGTTGCTTTAATTCTAATGCATTCATAAATTTTGCCAAGCCTTTGGATTGATCAAAATCTCCGATTGAATCACATCCCACATCTGCTCCTATTTCCTGCTTCATTCTAGTGTTGGTGTTTCTCAATGCACCTAGGTGAAGTTGTGTCACCCAAGATTTGGCTGCATATAGCTTGAACAATTCATGAAGTGCTGTTACTGTAAAAACATCAATTTCCTCATTACTTAGCTTTTGTCCATCACGCTTTTTCTGAAAAGCCTGACTTGCACCTTGTTGGTTGATCTCTACATTCGGGATATAAGACAAGCCGTGATCTGATAACTGACAACCGTGACTGTGAAAGAAATCAATACGAGTACTTAAGCCATCCATCAATTGATCAAAAGTCTTAATGTCCGCATTGCATATTGCTTCTAACTCTAGTATTGCATCTGAGAAAGTATCTTTTTCGATCATTAAGAAACGATCTGGCCTAAATCCTGGCAATAGCTTTACAATAGTTTTGCGAGATGTAGATTTGATGTGCCATTCTAATGTATCTACAGGATCGTCCGTAGTACACACATAAGTCACATTCATCCTTTCTAGCAATGAATTTGCATTGAAGGAATCTGAGTTCATTTGCTCGTTACAATTAGTATATATATGCTTACTCGATTGATCATTTAATAATTCATCGATAGAAAAATAGCGTTGCAGTTCTAAATGAGTCCAATGATAAAGTGGGTTGCCCATTGTATATGGAACCGTTTGTGCCCACTTATCAAATTTCTCTTCGTCTGCGACATCGCCCGTAATGTATTTTTCATCTATCCCATTAGTTCGCATCGCTCTCCATTTATAATGGTCTCCATTTAACCATAATTCTGTGATGCCAGAAAAGCTATAATTTGTAGCGATATACTCTGGAGATAAATGATTGTGATAATCCATGATTGGCATACCTGCTGCATAGTCTTGATACAACATTTCTGCAGACCTACTTTCCAATAAAAATGAATCATCTAAAAAAGCCTTCACTGCTGCATTGAATTTATAATTCCTAATTCTAATCCTCTTAACTCTGCTAATCCTTTTAGCCTGCCAATTCCAGAATATCCAGGATTTGTTTTTTTATCTAAATCTGAAAGAATGACATGCCCATGATCAGGTCTCATCGGTAACGATTCTTTTCTTGATTGTTGAATGTTAACCAATTCTTTCACAACAGCATACATGTCTACATCACCAGTTAAATGTTGTGCCTCATAAAAGCTACCGTCATCTTCTCTTTTTGTCGCACGAAGATGTATAAAATGAATTCTAGGTCCAAAATCCCTTAACATACTCACCAAATCATTATCCGCATTAACGCCAAAGGAACCTGTACAAAAACATAAACCGTTTGTAACCGAATCAGCTCTCTTAAAAATAGCTCTTACATCTTCTTGATTACTCACCACTCTTGGTAGGCCAAATAATTTAAAAGGTGGATCGTCTGGATGAATTGCCATACGAATTCCCGATTCTTCAGCTACTGGAATGACTTCATCTAAAAACAATAATAAATGTTCTCGTAATGTACTTGATGAAATTCCTTGATAACTCTTAACCAAAGCCTTGAAGGACTTTAATGAATTGGTTTTGGCAGCCATTGATCCAGGTAAGCCAGCAGTGATGTTCCAGATCAAGGTTTCTTTCTGATCATTGGATAATTCTGCCAAATACTTTTCAGCATCTTTTAGCTGTTGAATCGTATAATCATCTGCAGCCCCTGTTCTTTCTAGAATATAAACATCAAAAGCAATCATAGCCGTTGCATCAAATCGAAGTGCCTTTGATCCATCAGCCAATTGATAATTTAAATCAGTCCTAGTCCAATCGACAACAGGCATGAAATTATAAGTCAAAATTCTCACACCTGCTTTACCTAGATTTTGAATGGATGCTTTGTAAGCGTCAATATACCGTTGATAGTTCTTTGTTCTTGTCTTGATGTCCTCATGTATGGGTACACTTTCAACAACATCCCAGATTAAACCTGCATGTTCGACTTCCGCTTTTCGTTTCTCTATTTCATCAATTGTCCATATCTCTCCGGTTGGCATGTGATGAAGAGCTGTGACTATTTCAGTTGCACCTGCTTGCTTTGCATCTGACAAACTAACAAGATCATCAGGGCCGTACCATCTCCATGATTGTCTAAATTTATTCATACTGGTGTATTCAGCTTTTGACATTGTGAAAGTCTAAAATACTACAATCTCTATCATTGATTAAATATAATTCAATTAAGTACTTTTGTTCTATGAAAATATTAATTGTTGGTGGGGGAAATATGGGATTGACATTCGCAAAAAGCTTCATCAATTCTAAAATTGTTGATCATCGCAACATGCTTATTCTAGAGAAGTCTTTGAAGAAAGCAGAGGAATTAAAAAAGCTGGAGTTAGGCACTGTCTTTGGCGAACCAGATGACTATATAGAAGATTCTGATCTGATCATATTGGCAGTCAAACCCCAAGATATCCAACTATTGTTCAAAACAGTCAAACCTTTTATCAGCCAGCAACAAGTCGTCCTATCAATCATGGCTGGAGTCAAAATGGAAACCATACAAGAAGGACTTGGATTGAAGAAGGTCGTCAGAGTAATGCCAAACTTACCTTCTCAAATTGGTTCTGGCATGTCTGTGTTTTCTTCTTCAGAGGAAGTAACAAGAATAGAATTGGCAATGGTCCAAAACTTGTTGAGTGCTTCCGGCAAAACTGTATATACTGATGATGAGACAATGATAGATGCTGCAACCGCAATATCAGGATCTGGTCCAGCTTACGTATTCTATTTTATGCAAGGCATGATTGAATCAGCAAAAGGACTTGGCTTTTCTCAATCGGAGGCAGAACTCTTGTCGTATCAAACCTTTAAAGGTGCCATTGAGTTATTCAACAAACATGATTATACCTGTGATGAATGGATAGATAAAGTTACTTCCAAAGGTGGCACGACTGCAGCTGCATTTGAAAGTTTTAAAAGTCAACGTGTTAAGGAAGGGTATCAAGAAGGTATAGAGTCGGCATTTAGGAGAGCTCAAGAATTAAGTGAATTAGATTAGTGTGGCTTGTCAGCAAATTACTCAATAATCAGATGGATTAAACATAGCCTATCAACAGTTCTTAAATCCCTACATTTTAAAAGTAGAGTAATCTCGATTCACTTGTGATGAAAAAATATCTCAACATTCTAATATCATTACTCTTTTTAGTGTTTGCAGTTGTGCAGCTCAATGATCCAGATCCATGGTTATGGGTGATGTTGTATGTGTATGTTTCTGCTTGTATTTTACTGTTCACATTTACAGACAAATCAACCTACCCTCTGATGATTGGTTCATTGATATGCCTATTCATATCAATTGGATACATTCCTGATGTGAATGACTGGTTTAAAGATGGAATGCCGTCAATTGCTTCATCTATGAAAGCCGAATCCTTGTATATAGAGCTGGTAAGAGAATTCTTTGGAATCCTAATTGCCTTGATGACATGTATCTTTTATTATTTTGTAGAAAAAAAGCGTTCATGAGAAATCTAATTGCAGCTTTTGTCCTCCTTTTTGGACTCAACACAGTATCAAGTCAACAAATGGCTGGCTTCTTTGATTTTGAATTAAAGCCTGATGGTACTATTGAATTACAAATCACCAAAGAGCAATTGAATAGTGAGTTTCTATATGTTAATTCTCTTTCAGCGGGCATTGGATCGAATGATATTGGCCTTGATCGAGGACAACTTGGATCTACCAGAGTCGTCAAATTTATCAAAGCAGGAAATAAGATTCTATTGGTCGAACCAAATTTAGAGTATCGTGCGATCAGCGATAATGAAAAAGAAAGAGCCGCTGTTGAAGAAGCATTTGCACAGTCGGTGATTTGGGGATTCACATTAAAAGATGAATCAAATGTTCCATATAAAGTAGACCTCTCTACATTTTTAATGCGTGATGCACATGGTGTCACAGATAGACTAAAGAGAGGAAAAGAAGGAAGCTACAAATTAGATAAAACAAAATCAGCACTATGGGAAGAGCGTACAAAGAATTTCCCTGATAATACAGAATTTGATGTGTTGTTGACATTTCAAGGAGAGCCAACAGGCAAGTATTTACGAACGGTTGTTCCTGATGCCAAAAATATCACAGTGAGACAACACCATTCCTTTATTAGACTTCCAGACGATGAATATCAGAAAAGAGCCTTTCATCCATTCTCTGCATTTGGCAATATTTCCTATTATGATTATGCAACTCCAATTCATGAACCGATTGAGAAAAAATATATACGCCGTCATCGTTTAGAAAAGAAAAACCCTAAAGCCGAAGTCAGTGAAGCAGTAGAGCCTATTGTGTATTACATCGACTCAGGCTGCCCAGAACCTGTAAAATCTGCCTTAATTAAAGGAGGTTTATGGTGGGACCAAGCATTCCAAGCTGCTGGATATTCATCAGGTACCTTTCAAATCAAAGAATTGCCAGAAGGTGCTGATCCGATGGACGTTCGATTTAATATGATACAATGGGTACACAGAAGTACAAGAGGTTGGTCCTACGGTGCATCAGTGACTGATCCTCGAACAGGAGAAATAATCAAAGGTCATGTCAGCCTTGGTTCACTAAGAGTCAGACAGGACTTTATGATCGCTCAAGGCTTACTTAGTCCGTATAAGGATGATGATGACAACCACAGTCGGATGACTGCTTTAGCTTTGGCGAGACTCAACCAATTGTCCGCCCATGAGATTGGGCACACGATTGGCTTGTCTCATAATTTTGCTGCATCGTACGACAACAAATCTTCTGTTATGGATTATCCTCATCCTTCTATTTATCAAGATGGTGATGATCTGAATCTACAAAAAGCCTATGATGATAAGATTGGCGAGTGGGACAAATTTACCATTCGCTATGGATATGGATATTATGAAAACGAAGAAGAAGGATTAGCTAATCTTATCAAAGAAGCTCAGGATAAAGGTTTACAATTCATTTCAGATAGAGATGCAAGACCCAGCGGAGGTGCACATCCACGCGGACACCTTTGGGATAACGGCACAGACATCGTTGAAGAATTGAATCGGATGATGGCGGTTCGGAAAATAGCCTTGGATCATTTTGGCTTAAATTCAATTACAAACGGAACTCCACTCTCAGAATTAGAGAAAGTCTTAGTGCCTTTGTATTATAGTCAGCGCTATCAAGCAGAAGCGGTGGCAAAATTGGTTGGTGGTGTGGACTATGCATATGCAGTGAAAGGAGATTCTAACAATAAGACTGTCAGCCCAGTTATTTATGATACGCAAACAGCTGCCTTAAATGCTATTTTGGCTACCATGCAACCAGATGCGCTTGTCTTACCTCAACAAATATTAGACTTGATTCCGCCTCCTGCGCACGGCTATAGTAAATCAAGAGAATCGTTTAAAAGTATGACAGGCTTGACCTTTGATCCTGTTTCCATTGCACAAACCTATACCAATCATATGCTTGGATTCTTGCTACATCAAGAGCGTCTCGAACGCATTAATCAGCAAAATAAAATCAATGGTATGGGCATCAGTTTGAATGAATATCTGGGACACATTTACACTGAAATAGGTGCAGCATCAGGCGGCTACGAGTCATTGATAGGAGAAAGTAATCAACTTGCTATGGTTAACCATTTATTGAAATTAGCACAGAATAATAAGGTAAGTGGTCACGTGGCCATCGCAGCAAATGCTTTTTTAACTAATATGCAAAGTGGGACAAGCGACTTCAGTATGTATATACAAGCACTTGCTAAAAAAGGATTGAGCGATAGTGAAGATGTTATTTTACCAGAAATTCCATCCATGCCTCCAGGTTCACCGATAGGTTGCTATCAAGAGCCACTACATTAATGGTTAGACATTTTCATACGACACTACCTGCAACTGGAAGAGGGTTTCACTTGGTTACCAATGAGGTTTTGCAAGCTGTTCCTGAGTTGCCTCAGAATGGAATTCTGCAAGTCTTTATCAAACACACATCTGCTGGGTTGACGATTAATGAAAATGCGGATCCTTCTGTACTTGTAGATTACGAAAGTTATTTTAATCACATCGTCAAAGAGAAGATGCCATTCATCACACATGATATGGAAGGTCCTGATGACATGCCTGCTCACATCAAGTCTACTTTAGTTGGTAGTTCTGTTTCCATTCCCATAGAAAATGGCAGACTGACACTCGGCACTTGGCAAGGGATTTATTTATGTGAATTTAGGGATGCACCGCATCGGCGGTCGTTGGTAATTAGTATTTACAGTTAATAGTAAAGTAACAATCATGAACCGCAGAAACTTTATAAAAAACTCTGGACTAGCAGCAGGGGCAACGACATTTAGCATGGAAACAAAAAAGGACCAAATGCAAAAATACAAAATGGGCTACCAATTGTACTCGATCAGAGATGAGATGGCCAAAGATCCAATCGCTACGCTCAAGGCATTAAAAGGTATGGGTTACGAAGATTTTGAGTTGTATGGCTATGATGATGTAAGTGATAAATTTTATGGATTCAACTCAACCGAGTTCAAAAAACAGTTGGATGATCTGGAACTCACGATCATGAGTGGGCACTATCATTTTTCTCCATATTTATTAAAGTCGGATGATGAGTTAAAAAAATTTGTAGATCGATGTATTAATGGTGCTAAAAATATTGGTAGTGACTACATCACTTGGCCTTGGTTAGATCCTGCTTTGAGGAACATCTACAGCATGAAGTTGATGGCAAAAAAACTAAATATCATTGGCGAACAAGTGAACAAGGCGGGATTACAATTTGCCTATCACAATCATGGCTTTGAGTTTGACAGACATGATGGGCAGACAGGCTATGAGATTATCATGAATGAAACTGATGCAGATAAAGTGAAGTTGCAGATTGATATGTATTGGGTGATACACTCTGCTAATATTACACCCAAAGCATTGGTCGACAAACAGCCTGGCAGATTTGTCATGTGGCATATTAAGGATATGGATGCGACAACGAGAGATTATACCGAATTAGGCAATGGCTCCATCAATTATCTCAATTTATTGCCAGATGCTGAAAAGTCTGGACTTGTGTATTACTATCTGGAGCAGGGTGGAAATTTTGCTTTGAACTCAACAGTGAGTGCTGCTGATAGTGCAAGCTATTGTCAAAAAAAGTTACTCAAGTTTCTGTAAGCTTATCAGCAATCAAAAAAGCTATACTAGTAATTACTAATATAGCTTTCTTCTAAAATTGATTTATTTCCTAATTAAAATTTCTTATAGTCTATATAGTCTTTTATCCACAACCAGGAAACTATAATAATTAATCCTACAATAAGTATATTTTCGTAATGAGGTTTATTAAATCCTAGTCCTTCTTTATCTACGTAGTAAATAAAAATAACTATTAATAGTCCAAGAACACTTTTTTTTCCGAAGAAAAAATATGGTTTATTTTCTATGTATTTATTAAAAAAAATAAATCCTTTTTCTGAACGCTTTATAAATAAGAACTTTTTAATTGCATCCATTTTAAATATAATTTTTAGTAAGTTATCTAAAATATCACCACTAAAGCAAATAACTTAACGTTTAGTGCGACTCTAGGTCTGATGGTAAACTCTATCATCATACGTTCCTATATCTATTTAAGTCCACTGTTACTGATGGGTACTATTCCCACCACTTAAACATCCGTTATCCCACAATATACCCCAACCAATTGCCGCACCTACACATGATGGTGCACCTCCAGCTAAACAACCTGCACTTGAAAGAACCGTTAAGAAAGGTGTCCATCCACCACATGGTCCTGATTTAAAATGAGAAGTATTATTGTTTGATAAATATGTAAAGTATAAAACCCCTGGATTTTCTACACTTGAATTTAATTCATCAGTTATTAGATTTACTCTTTTTTCATCATAATTCACAATTTTGTTAACAAGATTGATCTACACCTAATTTATTAACATAAAAATCATAAAAGTCTGTACTTTTATCTAATGTTTGAACAGCCTCACTGATACGTTCATAATCATTTGTGAAGATTTGGTTCTCAAGGGCATATATATCTGATATTATTGAGGCCGCTAAATCTTCTTCAAAAGGTACATCAATATTTTCATTCTTAGTGCAACTTGTAAATAATAATAATAATAATAGTAAAACCATTACAAATGTTGTTTGTAAAATTTTCATAAAAAAAGTAATTTTAAATAAGTTTGTTATATAAAGTTTGTCGAGGTAAATATAGATAATAATTTTAAAAAAAAAATTAGAGTGAAATTTATATTAGCACCAATATAATTTGGTAATATAAAGGTGAAAAGTTATGACTAAAGTGCATCACTTTAAGCACTTTTCATTGCTGCATTTGACTGACTATTTTACCCTTTATAAAATTGCTGGTTCTACCTTTCGAGTCTTTTAGTTTGTCTTAAAAAATTCAGTAATATAATAAGTGTTTGTCTATATCCTGCGTAAGCGTAAGAGAAGATGGCATTCATTACGCACAATATGAAAAAGCCTGATGATCTGATCAGTCAGAATATATGAAGTCAGCTTTAGTTGGTAATTGTATTTCCATTACGAGAGAAATGGGAGACTCTCATTTAGTATCTGGAAATGAATATAATTATGTGAGTTTAGGGATGCGCCGCATCAGCGGACGCTAGTCATTAGTGTTTATAGTTAACTACAATATTAACAGTGAGTGCTGCTGATAGTGCAAGTTATTGTCAAGAAAAGTTACTCAAGTTTCTGTAGACTTAACTTCAGAAAAAGTACCGTTTTTGAATTCAACTTCTACATTGGATCTAGGTCTTGTGTAGGTAACGCCTTTTAATGTGATTACTTCAACTGTTTTTGATTTCATCATTTGGGGTGTTCTAAACTGCTTTAAGAACTTTATGATCGTTTCTTTTGAAAGATCCTTGAGATGTGTTCTGTAGATATCTGTTTTCTTGAGCGCAACAAGTTTCCAGTTTTGTGCCTTCCATACAAACCACATATAAATGGCATCAGTAATTCTTCCGATGATGATCGCATACCAAACACCCATGTAACTCATGTCAAAGTGGAACACAAATATGTAAGCGAAAACAACTGTAGTCAAATTTCTAAAGAGGATGGTGCTAATCATTGGAGGTTTAGTGTCTCCAGCACCTCTCAGTGCACCCGTCAATAGCATACTAATCGCAGTGATGGGTAGAAATAACGTATTCGTATGCAAGTATGAAATCCCACCTTCTAGGATCGTATCATTTGCTGAAGGATCAAATAACAAAATAAGATCTTCGCTCCATATCATTAATGGCGTTATCAGAATAGCCATTGCAATGAAACTGATATACATTAGCAAAGTGCCTTTTCGATAAGCTTCATAGGGTTGCCACTTTCCTAGTTCTTGTCCGATCATCGCAGTAGCCGTAATGTTAAGTCCTAAGACCAAGGTTGTGGCAAATGATTCTATCTGAAAACAGATGGAAAGCGCTGCTGCACCGAGAGTGCCAAGAGATGTGGCTGTAAGTATACTCATTACGATAATGAATGAGCCATGCCTAAATATTCCCTGGATTCCTGAAGGTACTCCTATACTTAGGATATCCTTTATCATTTGGTAATGTGGTCGGTAAGTACCTTCCAGTATTTTAACTTTATTTTTTCCTGAGTAAAAAATAATAATTCCTATGACAGCAATAATGGCTCTTGCAATCATCATCCCCATAGCAGCTCCCACAATACCATATGCAGGTATCGGCCCATATCCAAAAATGAAAATGTAATTAAACGCAATGTTTAATATGACGAGAATAATTGTCAAGATGAGTGGAGTCTTCATATCTCCAGCACCCTGCATCAGTCGATTAGTTGTAAAGTTTAGTATGATAAAGGGAGTCGCGAGAAATGTCACATACAAATACCAACTCCCTAATTCTACAACCTGAGGATCATTGCCACTATCCATAAAATTTAGCAATGGTGTCGTAACGATTATGCCAATGATTGCTATGAGTATCGATAGCATGACACCTGCCACCAAAGATTGCCTAGTCACAAAACTCATTTTATGTGGGTCTCTACTTCCTTTTGCTTGTGCCATGAGCGACATAGCTCCTCCAGACACAGATAATATAGAAATTAAAACAACTAGCCTAATCGTATTACCCATTCCAGCTGCAGCAATAGCTATAGGGCCTAATCTACCAATCATCAGCATATCAATAATAGTGATCGACGTCTGAAGCAGATTAGTAAGGATAACAGGTAAGGAGAGAAGCCAAATATTTTTTAGTAGCGCTTTAGTGCCCATAGATTGTGACAAAAGTAACCATTGATTAATGCTTTAGTTTATTTCAGTTAGGAATTTGAATTGATTGAACATATTTATCACAGTCAGTGTCTTTAAGCTAATATTTATGCTATCGATAATCACCATTACCAATTGTTCCAAAGATTCAAAAGATGTAAGACTTGCCTTGAAAGCTATGACTGTTCCTTGACTCTCCCAGTATGCAAAGCGGCTTTTGTAGATACGATTTGATTCTCTGGTCTGAAGGCTAAAATATTTTTGATGAGGAGTAGAAAGATGCCCCAAATGTTTTAAGTCCTGACAACTCTCTTATCAGGCCTTATATGGCTAGTTGTATTGCAAGGGTGAAATCTTCAGATTTAGGTATTTAATTTCTCTATGATCTCTCTAGTAATTGTCTAGGTCATCTTTAGTAAAAATTAACAATTGTCAATAGATTTGTGATTTGTAGCTCTTCGACTAGCTTCAATTTAAGAATTGATATCGAATAAATTTTATTTCAAAAAAAAGAACAATTATTTCATGTTAAATTTTGAATAATTTTGGTTTTTGATTTCATATTTAATGACTTTAATTTCTTTTTTTAAAATAATTTTAATACAGAATCTATATTTTTTAGTAAAAAACTTTCTTTTTTTTATTAAACTAAATTCTATTCATAAATTGATATCAAATCACAAGAAAACTGGGGGTTTACCCTAAATTTTAAATCAGGGTTTCTTCTTAACCGTATCCGTTTGATTTGTCGACATCTTTACATCGTGATCTGATAATTATAGGACTTAACCTTTTTAATTAATTACAAATATTAGATATAAATAATTTCACTCCAAAGTCTAAGAGAAATCTGCTTAGAGTTGAGATAGTTTTGATCTTTTTTAAAAATGAGCACTGATTAATTTTTGAAAAAGAAGACCCATAGTTAACATTTATGGATCTGAAAATCGACATCAAGGATACCTCATTATTATGGAGGAATATTCTGGTCAACCTAATATTGCACGTACAAATTTTATTAAACCATTATTTATTAACTCTAATCAACCAAATAAAAATTGACACCATGAAAAAATTATTAACATTATTAAGCTTTATGCTTATCTATTTTACGGCTGAAGCAACTACAATTAAACCCTTTGAGGATATTAATCATTTGACTGAATCTAGTGATTGCATTTACTTTGCGAAAGCTATTGCCAAAGAGGAAGTAACGAATGATGGTATTACTCACGAAAATACAGTCTTTGAAGTTCGCGATGCAATCAAAGGGAAAGTGATCAAAGAATTTAGAATCAAATCTAATAATTTTAAGACTGATGAAGGTCAGTTTCTTTTAACTGGAAATCCTGAATTTGAGGTAAATGAATCTTACTTATTATTTCTGATGAATTCTACCGATGGGTTTAAATCACCATTATGTTTGTCATATTATATCTTTCAAGAAGAAATAAGTAATGGTGTAAAACTATTAATTCCTTCTCAAGAAGAAGCTCATCTTAATGTGATCAAGAAGCAAAAAGTAATAAATGCTGTTTACAAACAAACAGCATTTTTAGAGAGATTAAAATCATTGAGTAAATCGAATACAGTTTCTCAGAATGAACTTGAAGGATTTATTAGTGATTATACAAGACAAGATGCTCACGACCATGACCATGACCATTCCCATCATCTTAAAAATTCACCTTCTCACTGTGAATTCCTACCTCGTTATAAAGAAGGAGATATAGATGAAGGAAGAGCACGTATCAAAAACGCTGAAATTATCCCTATGCCCGTCTTCTATAGTGACACAGGAGCAGACTGTGCCAATATACGCAATCAGATATCTAATGGTATAAATCATTTAAATTCGAATTATGGAGGGGTTAATTTTAATTTATTGAGTACTTTTCCTGGCTTGAAGTCAGATTGTGAACACGCTAAATATTATACTAGAGATTATATCAAACAAGAATATCCTGAGTTAGATGGTAGAGCAACACTCATACACTTTAAAGACCCTTGTGAACAGCTTCAAAATGAAGATACAAATGTCCTTGCTGTTGGTGGTTCTTTTCTATCGGGAAATCATACTTTCGACGGTGAAGTGTTTAGGACAGTTAAATATGGTTATGTCATTGTTAATGTTGACATGGAGTATTTATGTGATATAAATAGTGTCGATTCCGAATTGACTGATTACGAAGTCATGATTGCACATGAATTATCACACGTGGCAGGACTAGATCATATAGAATCAAACGTCGGTCTAGCCAATATGAACCCATCATTGAGATCTAGTATAAGTTCATTGGATGTTGCATGCATGGATGATGTGTATCCTCCTGGAGCGGTCGGTAAAGCTGATCTTAAGTTTGAAAAAGTTGAAGGTATTACAATCACAGGATCAACTCTTAATATTGCTAATGTAAGCATCAAAAATGATGGCAGTGCTACTGCAAGTAAATCTAAATTAGCTTATTATCTGTCCAATGATAGAAATCTTTCAAACAACGATATATTATTAGAGACTCAGGATGTACCATTAATTGCTATTGGCGGGACGATTACCAATGCTTTGTCTGTAGACATGAGTAAGTTTACAATACCTGGAGGATTTTACAGAATATTAATTATCGCTGATAGTGATTCAAATGTTTCCGAGTCTGACGATAGCAATAACAAATGGTCTAATGCTAGTTTTACCATTTCTGGATCTGGATATTCAGGAAATAATGGTAAGCCAGATATTGTTGTTGATTGCGGTGACATTTCTTTAAATGGATCAGTCCTTAACGTGACTAATGTCAAAGTAAAAAATGAAGGTAGTGTTGCCTCAACAGTAGGCGGTTCCATTAGATATTATTTATCTACTGATAGCAATTTAAGCACTACAGACACTTACTTAGGAGGAGACAATTTTGGAAGTTTGGCACTGAATGGACATAGTCCCGAATCACTGCTTAATAAAACATTACCTTCTAATGTGTCTCCTGGAGTGTACTATTTAATTATCATAGCTGACTATGGAGATACTATTGATGAATCTAATGAGGCAAATAACATATGTGCAAAGCAATTTACGATAGAAGCTCAAGGTAAGCCTGATTTAGAAGTGACTTGTGGTAATGTATCAGTGACTGGAACAAGGATTGACATCCAAAATGCAATAGTCACGAATTCTGGAACTGCAAATTCAACAAGTCACAGGATAGTTTATTTTTTGTCTAAAAACAATGTCATTACAGGAGACGAAGATGATGATACTGCAATTATATATGAAAACTTTAGTTCATTAGGTTTTGGAAATTCAATTGTGGCATCTGATCGATCAGTAGATGTGTCTCAATTGGTTTCATCTGGAACATACTATTTTGGTGCAGTTGCAGATTATGCTAAAAGAAATGACGAGCTATCTGAAGAAAATAATACATGTGTCTTAAATTCTCGTATAACTGTGGGATTGTCACAAGCTGATTTAAAAGTGACTTGTGGTAGCGCGACAGTAAATGGTACAATTGTTAGTATACAGAATGTTAAGGTTAGTAATGTTGGAGCTGCAGCATCTAAGGCAAGTAGGCTTGGTTTTTATTTGTCAAAAGGTACTGATCCAGATATAGAAATCGGTGATGTCTCTGTGGGTATATTAAACCCTAATGCTACTAGCTCAAAAGGTATTACTGTTGATGTCGGTAGTATTGGCTTAGAAGATGGTACATATTCCATTAAAGCAATAGCCGATCATAAGGGTAATGTTGCCGAATCTGAAGAAAATAATAATACTTGTGTACTGGCAAATCCTAAAGTTGAAATAACATCTACTAGTTCTGCATTAGGGCCAGACTTGACAGTTGATTGTGGAAGTGCTACTATCACAGGTGATTATTTGAAGATTTCTAATGTCACAGTTACTAATGAGGGAGATGTGGCATCAGGCGCATCTTTCATTGGTTATTATTTATCACGTGACCAGAATATATCAGCCGATCAAACAGTTGCTAATCCAGATTATAGAATCGGACAAGACTATTCAGGAACAATAAATCCTGGTAGTTCTGAGAGAGAATTGCCCCATTATTATGATATTTCGCAGGCTGATATTCCAGATGGTACCTACTACATTGGTGCGATTACAGATCATTCTGACATTCGAGAAGAATCTAACGAAAATAATAATACATGTGTACTGGATTCTCCCACAATAACTATTGGGACGACCACTCCATCAGGACCAGACTTGACAGTTACTTGTGGAGATATTTCTGTATCTGGATCACAACTTAGCATATTAAATGTGGAGGTTGAAAATATTGGTAATGATCCAACTATAAGGAGAGCATATACTGGATATTATCTGTCCTCAGATGACAAGTTATCAACAGATGACGTATATATAGGATTTACTAGATTCACTATTTTGAATCCTGGTGATGTAGATAATATTAGAGGATTTACTTATGATTTATCGAGAAAAGACATTACAGATGGAGATTATTATATACTATTAGTCTCAGACTTTACAAATCTGATAGATGAATCTGAAGAACAAAATAACATATGTTCAGAGCAAATAACTGTTGTATCAAGCTTTCGACCAGGGTCAGATTCTGAATCAAGGTCAGACTCTGTTGTTAAAGTAGATGGACATATGGATGTCACAATATATCCTAATCCAGTGGCTTCTGGATCTGAATTTGTTGTTGACTTAGGACAGATAAATAACCAGAATATCAACATCGAGATTTTCAATCAACTTGGAAAAGTTGTCTATAAAAACACATATAAATCTGATGAAGAAATAATTATAAGAGATCATGCTTTATCTATTGGAACTCACTTCATGAGGGTACAAAATTCAAATGAAATGATCGTTAAAAAATTCATAATTGTAAATTAGAGAAGTCTCATTAATTTTTATAATGTCAAGGAATAAGAGTGAATTTGTCAGTGTTTATTAGCTCTAGTCAAATTCACTCTTTTTTATTATTGGAAGGCGTTATAATTTTAATCGCGCAGATATTAAAAAATCAACTTCCCATTTTAATTCATCTACATATTTTAATATGTATTGTTTTAGCATGAAGGCTGACGCTACTTAGTATTATACCAGACACACCATATTTGGGATTTAAACTATTGTCTATTTTATAAATTTCATTCTTGAAAATGTTCACCATATCTATGAATATGCCTGCATTTTTCGTCTCAAAAAAAAATATATTCTCGCACTTCAAATAGCCCAAACTCAAGTACGCCTGATGTACTAAATTTTCTAAAATATTTTTCTTCATTAAAGTATTGGCAATCAGGATTTTCTATCTTTTCATCAGTACTCACTTCCACACATTCATTGAATGATACTGGTGTATAGTAAGGAATTGGATACCTATATACAACACTTCTGAATGTACCTCAGTCGTTTAGCAACTAATGCATTGTTATCATATAATCAAATAGTACATTACTCATAATCTACCTTTAATGCCAATAATCACTTCAACCAATTGTTCTAAAGAATCAAAGATGTAATACTTTCCTTGAAAACTATGCCTATCGTATGACTCTCCTGATTGCAAGGCTGCTTTGGTAAATACGACTTGGTTCTCTGGTTTGAATGCTTCAAAGATTTCTGACGAAGAGTAGAAGGTTGCACCAAAAGCTTTCAGTCCTGATGCTTCTCTTATCAATCCCAATTCTATTAACATCCCACCAATAAAGTCCAATTCTTTTAGGAGATCGAATCGTTCAGATTCGTATGCTTGGATGTAAGTCTTTGCCAAAAGTTGATACATAGCTGAATATGGTTTCTCCGCAAGGAACGGAATATGCCCCATAATGTCATGCCAGATATCTGGCTCGTCACAATAATCTAATTCTTCAGGTGTACGCACAAAACTTGTCAACGGCATTTCATAGTTCGCGATATGTGTATACCAATCTATTTGTTCTAAAATGAAATTCTGAGCACTCTGCACAAAGGTATATGGCTCATAGGTTTGTATCGCACGGGTAAGATCTTCAGCTAGAGGTCTTTTACTATTGTCTATCCCAAGTTTAGAAAATCCAGTAATCCAAAGTGTCGAAATGGCATTTAGGGATTGCATGTTTTGAAAGTGAGTACCAAAAAGTGTCTGCCAGTTTCTATCGTCTACTGATGGATCGAATGTGCGTGTTGATTTCATAACCATGCGTCAGCTATCCTTGCAATTGGTATCAAAATAATGAAAGATATTCGCAAAAATGTCTTACAACTTATTGAGGAAGTTCAATTCAGATTGTAATAAAATGTCACTTGATTGTCTTCTCATGGTTTGTATGTGAGATGATTCACCGTGCCTTTTCAAATCTTCGCTGGTTTCCCATCTTTCGTAGAAGTAAAAGGTTTCTGGATTTGCAACATCTTGGTGCAGGTCATATTGAACACACCCTTGTTCTTTTCTGGTTGGTGGCAGTAGCCCTTCTAATAAAGCTTTTAGTTTGTCAGCTTTACCGTCTTTAGCGATCAGTTTTGCGAGTACAGTTACCATAGTTTGATTAATCTTGCTTATCTACTTTAACCAAGCAAAGCTGAAATAGATTCCAATAAAGAAAGCTCAAGACTTGCGACTTGAGCTTTACACGAAATTGTTCTCAATTGGTTGCCTGATTATATCGACATTACGTTATATCAGAACATTAAGACTAACAAATAACTAATTAAACCGATTGTTATTATTGAACCTATTCTTACAAGGCTTTCTGTACGAATACTGTATTTATTTTCTGTTGGAGCCGTATCATAAGTTGACCGCAACATGTTTAATGAAGACATGTTGTCATAAGCTGAACGCTCTGTATTTTCAGTTGAGAATCTGTAGTCGTAGATGATGTTTTGATTAATAGCTTTCATGATATTTAATTTTGTTATCGTAAAGATGCGGGCAAAGTCACATGTGTTGCACCTTTTGTCGACCAACGATATCGAATTCTCGGCAGAAGGATGCTTTTACTGTTAATTACTTCTTAAATATTGGGCAAAGGTGTCTAAGTTGATGTAAATAAATTGGACAAAGGTCTTTTATTAGAATATAATCTGGCTCTTTATATGTATTGAATGTGCTAAAAGCTTAACCCTCATAATAATGAAAACGCTTTAATTCCCTAAACCAACCAACCTATTTTAGCCGCACGCTTAGCATACAGATATAGGCCTAAGGCAATTAACATCACCAAAACAGGCATGATTGCAGCCTTAGTCCCCACTACAGATATGAGTTCTGAGCCTATCAAGTTATAAGCCATTTGGAAAATGACGGTGACAAGAGAGACCAAAAAAATAGGGACAGCCCAAGCTTTACGTAGCAAAAGTCCTATGCATCCGAGTAGTCCTGTAGCGACAGCTATGGCAAATACGAGGTATAATAATGAAGGAATAGAATCATAATAAGGTGACATATCCTGAGGCAATGACCCACGTGATTCAGGGTTTTTCCAATAGTTGAATTCTAGAAAAAATTGAACCACACCCATCAGATTCCAAAGGATACCGATTGCTGTGACAATCCAATATACTTTAGGTACAGCGTTAGAATTTGTCATAATAACTACTTTAATGAGTCAAAAAATAACAAATTTTTGGAAAATAAATGTTGGAATGGAGTCCTTAATAAATAAATGGTAGCAGTCGCCAAGTCCGCTCAACATAATCTTGGTAAGCTTGTGAATCACCATATTTCTTTTTGTGACTTTTCTCCAACAGATTGATGCCGCTAATAAAATTGAGCAATATGATGATGAAAATTGGGCTAACCACACTTGCATATTCTATTCCTATCATATAGGGAAAGACAAAAAAGAATATGCCTATCCAAAACATGATCTCACCAAGGTAGTTGGGATGACGGATGTAAGTAAATACGCCTTCCTTCATAAATTTATCTGAGTTGCCATCCTTACTTTTGAATACATTTTTTTGATGATCGGCCAAAGCTTCAATACAAAAACCAAAAACCATCATCGCTCCGCCTATCCAAAAAAATAAAGACTGTAAACCATCAACATACAATGGCTTTTGAAAACCAATAATAAATGGAAGGCTAATCAAACAAATAGCGACGCCTTGTATAGTAAAGAATCGAAAAAATCGCCAAAAGCTGGGTCTGATATTTGTGAACCGTTTGTCCTCACCCATTTTACCTACTCGCGATCGCAAAAATAATCCTAAGCGCAGGCCCCACAGGGCTACCATACTAAATAAAAATGTTTTAGCAATCGTAAAATCTTGCTCAACAAAATAGAAATACGCTGCGACCAACACAAATGAGAAGGCGTAGGTAATGTCAGTGTAGTGATCCGTTTGCTGTTTAAATGCAACTAAAAAAACTGCATAATTAAGGATTAGGACAAGTATTAAAGCAATTAAAACTGGTGACATAATTTTTAAACATCAAGATGGCAATTTCGTTCACTCCAAAAGAGATTAGGCTTTCCAAAAATAGTGGAGATACTCCTCATCTTTTTCCCAATCTAATCTTTCATACAGCTTCTGTGCAGGATTGCTCTTGTGTGTTTCCAGCGAAAGCCCTTTTGATCCTTGCTTAATTGCATAATCTTTTGCTGCCATCAATAGTTGACCTGCAATCCCTTTTCCTCTGTGTGATTCTAATACAAACAAATCATTTAATAGGTGCATGGCTTGCATAGAGACGGATGAAAACAATGGATAGATCTGGGTAAAGCCAACAACTTCATCATTTTCAACTGCCAATAGAATATGGGACTCTTGTTTATTTAGACGATCTTTTAGAAATTGGCTTGCCTCTTCTAAATCACTTTGCTGTTCATAAAATACTCTGTAATCATCAAACAGAGGTGTCAATGTTTTTATGTCTTGAATTGTCGCTTCTCTTATTTCTATCATAATTACAAATTGAGTTGCGAATATAAAGCGACAAGATTTTAAAAAGATAACATTGATCTAATCAAAAAAAGAGGATAAGCTAGCTTACCCTCTTTTATACAATCATCTTTAATGTATGATTTATGCTGAAGTCAAATCAAGAGTCACTCTTAATTCGAACATATTGTCAATGGCTTTATCTCCTAAATCATCGAAGAAAGATCCAGAACCATATTTGATGCCATATTTTGTACGATCAATATAGATAGTCGCTTCTGCTTTATTATCAGAGACAGATGCTGGGAAACTTATAGATTGAGTTTGACCTTTAAGTGTCAGATCTCCAGTTACTGTCATTTCATTATGAAGTCCTGCTTTCGTCACATCAGTGATTACTAGTGTTGCTGTAGGAAAAGTTTCAACACCAAAAAAGTCATCAGAATTTAAATGCCCTTCTAGTTTTGCTGCACCTTTTCCAGATAGGTCTGTACATTCAATAGAAGTCATATCCATTACAAATGTGCCGCCTTTGATCATACCGTTTTCTACAGTAAAATCTGCAGATTGCAAGGTGATGTTACCAGAATGTGTCCCAGTTATTTTTTTTCCAACCCAATCTACTGTACTAGATTCGAGGTTGACTGTTTGTGCATGTGCAAAGGATAATGTCGACATGGCAAAAAGGAATAACAATATTTTTTTCATTTTTAAATGTATTAGTAGTGCAAGTATAAGTGCAAATATCAATAGTTTGTTCAGTATAAACACTTAATGTTTTGTGAAAATTTTTACGAGTTAAACTCAATTAATTAGTCAGAGGTAGATGTAGGAATTCTAATCTCCCATCGCCTTTGCCAACAACTGATGAAAATGATGCACACATTTTTCCATCGATACAGAATACCTACCTTTGGTATAGAAGCGTGATTTTATTCCTTCTTGGACACTTTCGACTACTGCTTCATCTTCTAACTCCGTGACATCAATTTGATTTGCCGTCCAGTCAAAAGATGTTCCCTCAAACTGATAGGTTCTAAATTTAACTAAAGTCAAATCTGCGTCTAACGGTTCTATAATATTAAGTGATAGACCCCATGGATAAATATTAAACATCATATTTGGCCACACCCAATAGTAAAAGGCATAGATGTTTTTTCCATAATCAGCACTCGTAGATGGAATATCAAAACATGGTTCTCCTTCTTTTGCCACGCCTAGCTGCAGATTACAATACGGATGTAATTCATAATCATACTCATCATATGCAAGTGCATCATTAAGGCCAGCATGTACAAAAGGTACATGAAAGCCTTCCAAATAATTATCACAATACAATGCCCAATGTCCATTCACCACATAATCCTTAGACTTATCTTCGATGAAGTTCAAGGTCTCAAAAGGCAACCATGATAAACGATCAGTAATTGGCTTGATGATTTCAGCAAAAGAAATGGATGGGTCTAGATTAACGAATAGTAAACCCAAAGCTTCTTCCAAAGCAATCTGATGTAGATTATCCTCAGGCCTTGGAAAATTATCAACACCTTCAAACCCTGGCATACTTTTGAACGTGCCGTCTAGATTAAAACATCTTCCATGATAACCACAACTCAACATTTGCTTGCTTCCAGATTCTTCAGCGACGATTTTACCTCTGTGTGTACATACATTGGATAGACAATGTGCCTGGCCAGTGTTGTCTCTTGTCAAAACGATTGGCTCATTCAAAACATGCTTTAATAAGGTTGTCGGATGTACTTGGCCATTCTTCTTTATGACAGAGGCATCTCCAGCATACAACCATGATTTTGCAAAAATAGCCTCTTTAGATTTTTCAAAATTATCTAAAGACTGATAGAAGTCAGTATGGATTGTCTCAGCCGAAGCAATATTGCTATCTATTTTAAAGTTCATAGTTGGTTTAATAACAGTCTTAAAAGTATACTTTTGTTCTTACTATATGATTAGTTTTCAAAGATTTGAATTAGAGAATGGACTTAAGGTCCTCGTGCATGAGGATAAGCAGACTCCCTTGATAGCAATTAATGTGTTGTACAATGTTGGTTCGAGAGATGAGCATCCAGATAAGACTGGTTTTGCCCATTTATTCGAACACTTGATGTTTTCTGGTTCTGAGAATATTGCAGACTTTGACACCCCATTGCAAAATGCAGGCGGAGAAAATAATGCATTTACGAACAGTGATATCACTAACTTTTACGACATCCTGCCAGCAGAAAATATAGAGATGGGTCTTTGGTTAGAATCAGACCGTATGAAGAACCTTGCGTTCGATTCAAAAGGCTTTGATGTTCAAAAGAAAGTTGTTGTTGAAGAATTCAAAGAGACCTGTCTCAATGTGCCTTATGGTGAGGTCTGGCATCAACTGTCTTCACTTGCATATAAAAAGCATCCATATCAATGGCCAACTATAGGTAAACTTCCTGCTCATATAGAAGACTCCACATTGGATGATGCAAAGGATTTCTATTCTCGACATTATGCGCCTAACAATGCTATTCTTGTCCTTGCGGGAAATGTGACATTTGAAAAAGCAAAATCATTGGTTGAAAAATGGTTTAGTGACATTCCAAAACGAAAAGTAACAGAAAGAAATTTACCGGTAGAGCCTCCACAAATGAAGAAAGCTTCAGCTATGATACAGGCTGTTGTTCCAGCTGATGCTATTTACTTAGGATTTCATTGTGGTGGAAGGTTGGACACTGATTATTATACGGCTGATATCTTGTCCGATATTCTTGGACATGGAAGATCGTCGCGCTTCTATCAGCGTCTATACAAGGGCAAAAATTTATTCACTCGGATAGATGCTTACATAAGCGGCACTGTCGATCCAGGATTATTTTTGATTGATGGAAAAGTGGGTAACGATCGCCAAATAGATGAATGTCTGGATGCCATTTGGATAGAATTAGAAGACATAAAACAAAATGGCGTCACCGAAGAAGAGCTGTCAAGTGTAAAAAATAAAATTGAGAGTAGTTTATATTTCTCTGAAATTAATGTTCTCAACCGTGCCATGAGCCTTGCCTTTTTCGAATGGCTTGATCATGCTGAAATGATCAATACTCAAATGGAACACTATGAGAATGTCAGCGTTCTTGATATTCAAGAATTAGCAGCGAAGATGTTTACAGAGGACAATTGTGTAGAGTTAATCTATAGAAAACTAGAGGAAGTCAATTAACTCGTAAATATTCAGACACATTGCGAAAAGCCACCTCGCGCCCTAACCCTATAGGGTATTCCACCCATATGGATCAAAGATTAGTCCACCTTGGCATTCATCTTGCAACTTAAATGATATGAAACATTCATGTGCTTCATGTTTATGGAATCTATTTTGTCTATTTATATGCAGCATGCTGTGTATTAGAAGCACAATTGGACAAGATATACCCAGATATGCGAAGGTAGAAGTAGCCGTAAACCAGCAGACCGACATTCAGCATTTGGCTGATTTAGGATTCGTATTGGATCATTATTCTGGTGATCCTGGCAAAGCCATTCAATTTTATGTCAAACATAGTGAGTTAAATATTTTAAAGACAAGTGGATTTAAATTTGATTTGGTCATCGAGGACTTCCATGAGTTTTATAAAAACAGACAAATAAGAGATCAAGCCAAACTCAAGACTATTTCAAAAAGCAAGACAGTTGCATCAAGTTTTGATTACGGTAGTATGGGCGGGTTTTACACAATTGCGGAGATTGAGCAACAACTTGATCTCATGAAAACAATGTATCCAAATCTTATTTCTACAAAAACATCTATAGGGACATCTTATGAAGGTCGTCCGATTTGGTCTGTCGTAATATCTGATAATCCTGAAGTGAAAGAGGCGGAGCCTGTTGTCTACTATGATGCCCTTCACCATGCTAGAGAACCGCTCAGTATGGCAAGTATGATTAATTATATGTTTTGGTTATTAGAAAATTATGGCACTGATCCTGCAGCAACTTATGTTATCGATGAGAGGCAGATGTATTTTGTACCTGTTGTCAATCCCGATGGCTATGAATACAACCGAATGACGAATCCAAACGGAGGTGGATTGTGGCGAAAGAACAGAAGAGTAAATACTGGAGGAAGCTGCGTAGGCGTAGACCTTAATCGCAATTATGGCTATCTGTGGCAGAATGGAGCGACAAGTTCTTGCTCTAGTACCAATCTATGTAGTGATACCTATCGAGGCGCTTCTGCTTTTTCGGAATCAGAATCTATAGCTATTAGAAATTTTCTAGTTGACATAAATCCATCCGTTTTATCTTCGATACATTCGACTGCTGGTAATTTTATTTTACCGACAACCCAATTACCTGATGAGCTGGATTTTGACCTGTATAATGATTGGAGTATAGATATGCTTGATGACAATGATTATCCATTTGGGACAGTACCCGAGATGTTTGGGTATACAGCATGTGGTGGAGCAATCAGTTATCACAATCATGAAGGCATATATAGTTGGACACCTGAAGTTGATGGTTCTGGTTTCTGGCCAGCTCAGTCTGAAATTTTTGATTTAGTCGATGGCATGATTTATCCACTTTTATATCAGGCATGGATTTCGGGTGCTTTTGCTCGTATTCAATCTATTGACCAAAGATCAGATGCCTACGCTGGAAGCAGTTTTGATCTTGTGGTGCATTTAAAAAATAAAGGCCTCAATCAATCAGCAGCTGATGTTGAAGTATCAGTCGAGTCAACTGACCCTACAATTGGCGTAAGTGTACCTGTCCAATATGGATTAATACCAGCGCAATCTTTTGCAGCTAATCACACTTCACCATTTATTATTAGTATTCCTTCTTCATATGCAAGCACTGAGTTAGAACTTCAGATAATAAGTACACAAGGTGGAGCTCAAACTTCAAAAGAGACATTAACGGTATGCATAGGTACTTCTGAAGTATTGTTTGTTGATGGTGCAGAAATGGGATTATCAAATTGGACTGCTACTGGTAATGCAATAACTTGGAGCGTTTGTAATGATGATTTTTACACTGGAACATTATCTTTTTGTGATTCAGAAAATGGTAATTCGGAAAACAATACGCTTAACGGTTTACAACTAAATCAGACATTAGATTTGACTGGGACAGACAATCCAAAATTGTGCTTCTTTGCCAAATGGTCTTTAGAGGATATTTACGATAATGTTTTTCTAGAGATAAGTACCGATGGAGGAATCAATTGGTCCACCATGGACAGCTACACAAAAAACCAGCAATGGGCTCAGCTTTGCTATGATCTGAGCCAATATAAAAATAGCAACCAAGTGAGTTTCAGGTTTACATTAGAAACCGACGGCTTTATCGTGAGCGATGGTTTTTATTTTGATGACTTTAGCATTTTAGATATTGACGCAAACTTATGCGCCGATGGCATTCAAAATGGAGATGAAACAGGAGTAGATTGTGGCGGTACTTCCTGTCCTGCATGTCCATGCATCGATGGTGTTGTATTCAATGATTTGACTAGTGATCTAACTGCACAATACGATTTTTTTGTTAGCTCTAATCCCTCTGGAGCCACAATATCCAACAATGCCAATGTATCTTTATCAGCAGGAGATCACATTACATTAAATCCAAATTTTGAAATAGTGCAAGGCTCTGTAGTGCATTTTTATATTGCGGGGTGTCAATAATTGTCATTTAAGATTGTTTTGTAAGTTATAAGGGCCAGACTGAGACTCACGACTTCTGGATCCATTCTGCTTGTGTTGCCAATAGAGATATCAATAATCAAAAACATAGTTATGATCGGTGGTACACTGCCAGCCAGACGATAGTCTCCAACTCAGATTCCAATGCAGGTGTTGAAACATGATACAATGCAAATGATAGAATCACAATGACACCTGGGTTTAGTGCAAAAAATGAAATTCACCCCTATTTAGGAAATGCTTGTTCAATGAGGCCTATGTCTTATTTCTGTTAAATATAGCATCTGATGCCAAAGAGGTCAAAGCCCTTTTACTCAATTTCAAGTCCCAAAGAGGTCACAGCCCTTTTGCTCAATAAGTATTCCGTACCCTCAATGCCTGTCACTCCATCTCAGCTCGACAATTGTTTACGATGAATCTTCAGGTATTCTGCCTTACACTCCAGTATCATACGGAGGGGAAATATTTAGAAACATATCTTTTTATGGAATTGACGGACAGCAATACACCTATGACCAATGGATAGCCGCCGGATTTGATCAATGCGTCAGTCCAGCTAACCCAATTTGTTTCCGATCAAAAAAACCTGTTATAGATGGATTGGATACTGATTGGGGACTGGAGAAATTTGATATTGATAAAGTCATTTTAGGTTCAGTTGATTCTCCATCTGACTTGGACGCCAATTTTGAAATTAGTAGGGACTTTTCATATATATATCTACGCGACGATATTCGATGATGTGTTGCTTAGAGACTCTCCTAATGCGTGGGAAGACGATGGCTTAGAAGTGTATATTGATGGAGGTCATGAACAATCGATGAGTTATGATGCCAATGACCATCATTTGATTTTCAAATTGACAGACCCGAATACTGTTTATTATCATTCTGCAGGCACAACCAATCCTGCAGGTGTTGAGTTTTCTCTTTCTTCTGCTCCTGGAGTGAGCTATGTCGAACTCAAGATTCATATTATTGATTTTATCGGTACTTATGTTCAAGAATATACAAACATTGGTATCGACCTTCACGTGAATGATGATGATGATGGCGGACTAAGAGATACAAAAATTTCCTGGCATTCAAATACTGATAATGCATGGAATAATCCATCTTTATTTGGAACAGTCTATATGGATCGTACTTATTGCTATTTAGAATGCAATGAAATTGATAACAGTCATTTTGATTCAAATCTGGATGGTTGGATTACCTGGGGTTGTGATGCTGTACTCAATGATGGTGTTTGCGAAATTCGAAATATTCAAGATGTGGCCAATCCTTGAAATGCCGCGCTTGCTTATCAGAATGTCCCTCTTATTCAAGGATCTTCCTATACATTAACGTTTGGAATTGGTGATGACTCGAGTTCTAGGACTGTTGCTATCAAGGTTGGAAAGGGTTCAGATCCCTGGACGTCAATATTTTATCTAACTATCTCACCACCATCAAAGGTAATTGTGTTTAGAATAAATTTTGATATGCTTGAACCAACTATTTTAGATGGACGTGTTGAGATTCAGGTGGGTGGTTCTCAGGAGAATGTGTTAGTCGATGATGTCCAATTGCTTCGACTGTATTGTGATCCGACAACTAATTGTTTGGACAGTGTGAATGTTTTGGACCCAATTAATGTACCTGCGTATCATGCTAATCATCACTTGATTTCTGCTGCTACAATTCAAAGTCCTATGACTGTCGACTTTTTTGCAGGCGACAATATCGAGTTACATCCAAATTTTAGTGTTGAAATGGGCGCTGTATTTTTAGCTGATATCCAGCCTTGTTCTAATTAATATCCGCTAAGAAGTCCTCAAAGTCTAGCTCAAAAAAGTATCAAAATTGAAATCTTCCTTGAGCAAAAGGGCTTTGACCTCTTTTGCGATTCTGGCTAAACATCCTGTTCAGACAAAAGAGAAATTAAAACTGTCTTGAACACGATCCACCCTAGGTCGACAGGTTCATAAGATGGATGAACACGATCTAATCTTGGTTATCCTAAACATCTTTAACACCTGCTTGCCGGACAGGCAGCTTCTGTTCACACAATAGAGAATGCGATTATTTACTGTATTAATTAAAACAAATATTAGCCTCTTTTTAAAAGCAATGACATCATTCGTTGAGGGTCTCCAAGATTTCATTAACTTAGAATTATAACTATTAATGTAATGACTCCTAAAGAATTATTCGATAAGATTACCAAGTCAGAAACAGGTCGATCGAATGTGGCTTTAGGTAAAATGATGTCTGCTCCAGGAATACAATACAAAAAAAAGAATTACGCCTTTTTTCATAATGATCAAATGTGTTTTAAATTAGGCAAGGAGTTTGACATTGAGCAATACAACATTAAAGAATGGTCGTTTTTAAGTCCATTTAAAACGAAACCTTCATTAACAGCATGGTATTATATTTCCGAAAAGGATACCCATGTCTGGGAAGAGTTTGCCTCATTGGCTTTTGCCATTATTAAAAAAGAAGTCGATTTAAAATGAAGACATATACATTCCAAAATCAATACCTCAAGAAAAAATTCCCATTACGCATCAGCCGCGGCTTGATCGAAGGTTCCACAAATCTTTTTGTTTCTATAGAAGAAGACGGTGTGACAGGATGGGGTGAAATGTCACCAGGTTCCACTGAAGGCGCAGGTACAATAGATGAGGCTCAAGCCAGTTTGCAATCATTGATTGATACTGGTTTAGATGATTTGAGTATATATGAAATTTATCAACGGGCTTCAGATATAAAAACTCCCCTTTGTGCATTAGCTGCATTAGACATGGCTCTTTGGGATTTGAAAGCAAAAAAAGCAAATTTACCTTTATACCGATTGTTGTCCTTGCCGCTTCCAAAAATACCAACATCTGTGACTTTAGGCATTTTACCTGCTGATGAAGTGGAAGCTCGCATTCATGCTTTGTTAGCGAATAGGCCTATAAAAGCACTCAAAGTAAAATTGGGATCAACCGAAGGTATTGAAGCAGATAAATCAATGTTTGCCAAGGTCGCTGATTACGCCAAGCCATATGATGTGGCTCTACGCGTTGATGCAAACGGTGGTTGGACAGTCGATGAAGCAATCGAAATGATGAAATGGTTGTCAGCGAAAGGCGTAGAGTATGTCGAACAACCGTTAGTCGAAGGCCAAGAATATGACTTGAAACATATATTTCCTAACCGTACCCTACCCATCTTTGTAGACGAGTCTTGCCGTTTGTCAACGGATATCCCCAAATGGGCTGCGTATGTCGATGGTGTCAACCTTAAATTGATGAAGTGTGGAGGCATAACCGAAGCATTGCGAATTTTAGCAACAGCAAAAGCATTTAAATTGAAGACGATGATCGGATGCATGGGAGAATCTTCGATGTCTATATCTGCTGGGGCTGCCATATCTGGTATCATAGATTATATCGATCTCGACTCTCATTTAAATCTTGATCCAGATCCATGCACTGGCGCCGAGTTCATCAATGGCATTATCATGCCAACCAATGCTCCAGGTCATGGAGCAACATTTAAAAAGTAAATACACTGCAATGTTTGATCAACAACAACCATATGCCATCTACATGGAGGACAGTCTCGATAGCGATTTCGGTAAAATGGGATTTGGCATTATGCGCTATAGCCCTCATCCGATTGCTTGCGTCATTGATTCGACCCAGTCTGGGAAAACAGTACGAGAAGCCTGTGGTGAACCCTTTGACGTGCCAGTTGTCGGAGATGTAAAAACCGCACTTGAGATGGGAGCAGAAATTTTTGTCTTAGGGACTGCGCCATCAGGTGGCAGACTACCTGACGAATGGCTTAGCGAAATTGAGAGAGCACTAAGAAATGGCATGTCACTAATCAATGGCCTCCACGATCGCATGGAAGAACGGTTCTCGCATCTAATCACAAAAGAAAATCAAAAAATTTGGGATGTCAGAGTCTCAGGTCCTGATGTCCCTATTGCTAGAGCTAGAGCAGCCAAGTTGAGAAACAAACGAGTCTTAATGGTTGGTACCGATATGGCCATTGGCAAAATGACCGCTGGCTTAGAGTTGTACAAATGGTTATTGGATCAAGGTGTGAACGCAGGCTTTATTGCTACTGGTCAAATTGGAATTACAATAACAGGAAAAGGAATTCCGCTTGATGCCATTAAAGTAGACCAAGCAGCGGCGGCTGTTGAAGCGGCGGTCCTAGAGCAGCAAGACAAAGACATTCTTATCATAGAAGGCCAAGGTTCGCTTTTACATCCGGGAAGTACAGCTACACTACCTTTGATGAGAGGGAGCTGTCCGACCCATTTGGTCCTTTGTCATAAAGCAGGTAGAACACACTTAAGAAATCCTAATCATATTGCAATTCCAAAACTAGATGAGTTCATACAACTGAATGAGGCTGTCGCGAACGTGAATGGATCACTTTGTCATGCCAAAACGATCGGCGTTGCAATTAATACCTTTGGATTAGATGAAGCATTGGCAAAACAGGAGCTGCAAAAAATAGAAATACTAACAGGTATCGCAACAACGGATGTTATTCGATTTGGAGTGGAATCCATAGGCAAACAACTGATTTAAAATGAGTATTATTCGTAAAATATTTGGCCCTAGCAGAGAAGAAATTTGGTCTCAGATTGCTTATGAGTATGAAGGTAGCTTTACTGATGGCGGAATTTTTGGTAAAGACGTCGTACATGCCGTAACAGGAGATTGGGAAATCATGTTGGATCACTTTACGAGAAAAAGAGGAAAGCACAGAGTAACTTATACAAGAATTCGCGCACCTTTTACGAATAAAGATGATTTGTATTTTAAGCTTTATCGAATGGGATTCTTTACTGGTGTAGCTAAATATTTTGGTATGCAGGATATTCAAATTAACAATGACGAGTTTGATAAAGAGTATGTACTTAAAGGAAATAATGAATTTAATTTGACCTGAATATTTAGTAGTCCAACAGTTTTGAGGCATCTATATCCTGTTGGCGATATTTTACTAGAAATAAAAGAGGATGATGGCTTTTTTCAAAAGAATCATTATTCCAATGGTAATGACGAATTGTGTTTCGAGCGTAGAGGCATCATGAAGGACTTGGAGGAGTTGAGAGCTATCTTTAATTTGTTTGCTATCGTGCTTGAGAAGATTACGGAATTGGATTCGGGTTATGAGTGAATGAGAAAATGAGTGAATGAGGAAATAAGGAAATGAGTGAATGAGTGAATGAGTGAATGAGTGAATGAGTAAATGAGTAAATGAGTAAATGAGTAAATGGGTAAATGAGTAAATGTAAAAATTTGGCAAATCGCCTAAAGGAAGTTTTATTGAATGGGAGATGGATTGCGAATACAAACATTTTAGAACAATTGGTTAAGACAAGTAGAAAACAAGCCCTCCATAAAATAGGCAATCACAACTCGATAGCAGAACTCACTTTTCATATTAATTACTATGTGGGCGGTATTTTAAATGTATTTAGAGGTGGCGATTTGGAAATTAGAGATAAATATAGTTTTGATATGCAGACTATTGAAACAGATGCTGACTGGCAATTACTTATACAATCCTTTAAAGAAAACGCAACTTTACTCATTGATAAAATTGAAGCATATCCTGAAAATTTGTGGGATCAACAATTTGTAAAAGAAGCGTATGGAACTTACGAAAGAAATATAGAAGGCTTGATAGAACATAGCTATTATCACTTTGGACAAATATCGTTATTACTAAAATTGATAAATGAACGACAGTTCTCTGTTCTCGGAAAGTTTGGAAGGCTGGATACTAAATTTGATGAAAAAGAAAATGAATAAAAAATTATCTGATGTAATGGCATATTGGTTTGAACAATTAAAATAGAAATAAACAATTACTTTTCACTAAATTGATTTAATACGTTCAATATATTTAAAAGAATATTTACATTTTACTACCTCAAAACAAATCTCCGTATCCCAATAAATACAAAAATTAAAAACGAGTAAAAAATGAAGAATGGGATTATATATTCTTCTAAATGAAGCACTAAGAGAATACTCATAATGAGCAATTGAAATCCAAGACCAAGAGAAGATACTAATGTCATGAACCACCTAGGAAATGGTTTACTATTTATGGCCTTCATATCCATGTAATAAATAATTTTATCAAAGGCAATATAGAGTGTATTAAAAATTTTATAATAAATATCGACAGTTCGTTGATTTTCACCTTCCATTGCCTTGGGAGCAGAATCTTCAAAAACCCGACTTGTTGTATCTCCTTTGACACTATTTCGCAAAATGACATAATAATAATTGTAGAGTGTTCCCTGAAGTTGTATTCCGATAAATGCCATTAGCATATACCATATCGGATAATCAGTCGTATACCAAAACGTAAATAAGAATAGGAAATTCAAGATAATGTCTGCGATAGAATCAAAATAACGACCAACGAAAGAAGGTGTATTCTTTATCCTAGATAACTCGCCATCCGCAGCATCTAAAATAGATTTCAACACTAAAAAAAAAGCTGCTGCAATATTAAATTTGTAAATGATACAGATGATTGCAAACAAGCCTGATACGATAAACATATACGTCACCTGAATAGGTGTAACCGAGGTATTCTTTAAAATAGTAGCAATTTTATGAGCTATAGATCTACCGTAGTCAGATAAATCAACAAATTGATATTGCTTAGGTAATTTTGACATTAGATTTTTGGGGAATTAGTATCACACCTTTTACTAATTAATACAATGTAAAGATAAGGTAACAATTGATCCTGCTGCTTCTCATTAACAAAGACCGACATGCTATTCTTCCTCTTCAGACGATGCAGTTAATAACTTCCGATCATTGAGAAAATGATACCATCGAAACATTTTTTTCATATCTCTGACGTAGACTCGATCCTCATCATAATCAGGTATGATGTTTTTGAATGCAGCTTTTAGCTCATCGTCACTCTTGTCAGGCGTAGGTATTTTATTAGGATCTATCTTCAACATTTTCTCGAATACCTCTCTCAATGGAATGGTATCATCAGTTGTGTAGATAGCAATCGACTCCAATGGTGTAAACTGATAGCGTCTTGAAGAGCAAAAACGTCCTTTACCACTATCTATATCTTCTACGATCAAGCCATTAGATCGATTTCCTTTCATCGTAAACAGACCAGGTAAGCCTGATACTGATAATATTTTTGTTAAGTCCATGAGTGCAAAAATACATATTAAAAGCAATTGATGTATCTTTCGACCATGTCAATGAGACTTAATAAATACATTGCTCATTGCGGCATCTGTTCGCGTCGCAAAGCAGTAGATTTGATCAAAGGTGGCCAAGTTACTGTTAATGGTAAGTTAGAGATCAATCCAGCTTATGAAGTTGCTCCCAAAGACAAAATTCAGTTAGATAATAAAACGATTAAAGTAGAGAAGAAGAAGGTTTACCTCTTGATGAATAAGCCTAAAAACACCTTGACAACAGTCTCTGATGA